>Ga0194055_10000038_pt1 | contig 86156 bp, 90 predicted proteins | sample SepL449m_MetaG_FD_155482 | JGI IMG/M metagenome (GOLD analysis project Ga0194055, IMG submission 155482) | Anoxic zone freshwater microbial communities from boreal shield lake in IISD Experimental Lakes Area, Ontario, Canada - Sep2016-L442-9m | ecosystem: Environmental > Aquatic > Freshwater >... | reverse complement strand
ATTCTACAATAAGCTGCATAATCAAAATAAAGTTGGCCAGAAACTAATAATACTAAAAGCACTATTAGGCTTCTTTTAAAGTTTTTTCTATCTAAATGCTTAGATTGTATTTTTTTCATTCTATTACTTTTTTATTTTAATCATTAGTAGTACTATAGCATATCTAAAAAATACTAAACATAACGAAGACTAGCTAATAACTGGAGGAGTAAGCGGAGGATTGTATGGAGTTATTGCTGATTATTGTATTTTAGCTGGAGGAGTAGATGATGCTTGGACTGGTTTAGCCTGTGGTGCTGGAGCAGGAGAAGCTTCAGCGACAGCATTAAAAGAATCCTGAACAATTGCGTATCCTATAAAACCCAAAAGCCAACATAATAAAAATGTAGTAGCGGTACTTAATTGACCTTTTGTAACATTGTTGACCGCCTTAGAATATAGAAATAGCCAATAGATATAGCCCAGATAAGGTATAAGCCAAAACCATGCCGTAGGAATTGTTTCACCCATAGAGTTCATTTCAGTCTTGGTTTTTACTTGCCAGTACCACCAATAAATTCCAAGAGTTGGAAAACCCAGTAAAGCTACTGCGATTGGACTTCTTTTTGTCATAATAATTAATACCTTTCTAATAAATTTGTTTCTTGTCTAGAATATTATCATATATTCCCTTAAGCTTAAAATTTTAAGGTATTATTTCTAGGTAGGCAACTTCTCAGTCTTAATTATTAGATTAAATTCCTGCTTATGTTACAATTAATTTATAAGTGCAATGCATGCTAACGAAAGGAAATAACTAAATATAATGGCAAAAGTAATGTTAGTCGAGGATGACAACAATCTTCGCGAGATCTACCAAGCAAGACTAAGTGCAGAAGGCTACCAGTTAATTTCTGCAAAGGATGGTGAAGAAGCATTGGCATTGGCAGTTAAAGAAAAGCCTGATCTTATTATTTGTGACGTTATGATGCCTAAGGTAAGTGGATTTGAAATGCTAGATATTTTGAGATCTACTCAAGGAATTCAAAATACTAGAGTGATTGTCATGACGGCACTTTCTCAGGCTGAAGATAAAGCACGTGCCGAAAAACTCGGTGCTGACTTATACCTAGTTAAATCTCAAGTTACGCTAGAAGACATGGCTAGATCCGTTAGGAATATACTTAATCAAGATGGGCATAATGTTTCACCAAAAGCAGCTGCAGAAACAGAAAAAAGCGAACCTACTCCAGAAGCAGTCCAGACCCCTGAACAAATTGAAAAGGCAGACAAACTTGAATCACTTATTAATCAAGAAGAGGGAAGAGAAAAGTCAGGAAATGAAGGCCTAGATATTATTTCCCCCGAAGAAGCATCCACACAAAAAACAGAATCTGAAGCACCTAAAGCAGACGAATCGGGACAGAATTAGTAAAAGTAGTATTTGAAATGCGCTTAAATCAGTTCATAGCTAAGACCACTGATCTATCTAGACGCAATGCAGATCAAGCCATTGCAGATGGAAGGGTTCTAGTTAACTCAATACCGGCAATTATTGGTCAGATAATTAATGAAAAAGATATTATTTCTCTTGATGGGAATAATCTAGACGTGGATGTAAGACCTAAAACTATAATGCTGAATAAGCCATATGGCTATGTTGTCAGTCGAGATGGGCAGGGCAGTAAAACTATTTATGAGCTATTACCGCCAGAATTATCTAATCTGAAGCCGATTGGAAGATTAGACAGAAACTCTACCGGTTTACTTCTATTGACTAATGACGGAGCCCTAAATCAAATGTTAAGTCATCCTTCAAATCAGAAGCTAAAAATTTATAAGATCCTGATAGATAAACCCTTGACTGATGAAGACAAAAGAAAAATTGAAAGTGGTGTTGAGCTCGAAGACGGATATAGTCGTTTAGGTCTACTTGGTGGCGAACAAAAATGGCAGGTTTCTATGAGCGAAGGTCGCAACCGACAAATCAGAAGGACCTTTGATGAACTTGGATATAGAGTCATAAATCTTCACCGAAAGAGCTTCGGTGATTACGAATTAGAAGATTTAGAAAGTGGAAGCTGGATTTTTGTCTAGAAATCTGACATAATATATTAATGAAAAGTTTGCCTATAGTCGCAATTGTCGGTCGAGCCAATGTTGGAAAGTCTAGTCTTTTTAATTCCATCATTGCTAGACGCGAAGTAATAGTCGCTCGTGAGTCTGGTACTACAAGAGACTCTATTAGTGCTAAAGCGAACTGGAAGCACCAAGATTTCTGGATTGTAGACACAGCTGGAATGAAAGATCCTGAAGATGATTTCGAACTAACAATTCAAGATCAAATCACTCAGGCCGTAGACGGCGCTGATGTTATTTTAGTTGTTGCTGAAGCTGGCTCATCTATTACTGAAGAGGATCGAAAAGTAGCAAAAATGGCCTTACGAAGTAAGAAATCAGTCATTTTAGCAATTAATAAATCAGACGATATGAACAACAACCGAACAGCAGATTTCGTGAAGCTTGGAATTAAAGACATTATTGAAACTTCAGCCGCTCAGAACCGAAATATAAACACGCTACTAGATACAATAATTAGCCTAATTCCAAAGGCACGAGACTCGGCTCCAGATAACCTGCTTAGAGTAGCATTAATTGGAAGACCAAATGTTGGAAAGTCTCATCTTTTTAACAGCTTATCTAAGAAGCAACAGGCAATTGTCGCTAACGTAGCAGGTACTACAAGAGACATTAATCGAAATACTGTTAGATATCACGATCGAGACATAGAATTCTTAGATACGGCAGGAATTAGAAAAAGCAGCAAAATAGAAAAAGGCATTGAATATTTTAGTTACCTAAGGACCCTACATGCCATTGACCAAGCAGATATTTGTTTACTTCTAATGACAGCTGATGAACTAAACGTCGCGGTTGATCAAAAAATAGCAGGAATGATTAAAGAAGCAGGCAAGGGACTATTATTAGTCGTTTCTAAGTGGGATGCAGTAGAGGAGAAGACTCCTTATACTAGAGATCAACTTGCAGCCGAACTAGCTCACACATTTGATTTCATAGCATGGGCACCTTTAATTTTTACAAGCTCTGTAACGGGCCAAAACGTAACTAAAGTTTTCGAACTCATAACAGAGATTGAAGAAACCAGAAAACAACGGATTGCCACCAAAGATCTAAATAAATGGCTCCAAAATGTTATAGAAAAGCATCCGCCAGCCGGACTCAAAAATCGAATGCCGAAACTTAACTATATGGTTCAAGAATCAGATAATGAATGTCCTAGTTTTAAAATTTTTGGGAGCCAGACTAAATTTATCCATTGGAGCTACAGACGATATCTAGAAAAAAATCTAAGATATGTCTACAGTTTCAGCGGAACCCCTATACAGCTTTGGTTTATAGAAAAGCATGTTGCACATAAACACGGAAGAAGCCCAACCTTTAATCGAGAAAAATAATTCATTCTTTTTGCAAAGTATAGTTATACTTGTAAGTAAATATGGCTCTATTTCAAAAAAAACAACCAGATATAGTATCCAGCGCACCACTTTATACTTTAAGCATGTCTAAAACATACTTAGTTGTTGGACTTGGTAATATTGGTCAAGAATACGATAATACTCGTCACAATATTGGCTTTAGGGCTATTGATCAGTTTGCTAAAGATCACGAAATGGGCAATTGGATAAATAAAAAAGATATGGGCTGCTTAGTTGCAGATAAAAATATAGGTGATACAAAAGTTTACTTAATAAAGCCAACAACTATGATGAACCTATCTGGTAATGCTGTTCAGAAAATTAGCAATTTCTACAAGATTTCTAATGCAAAAATTATTGTCGTTCATGACGAACTAGATATTAATTTTGGTAGCATAAAAATCACAATGGGCGGATCCAGTGCAGGGCATAATGGAATCAAATCTATTATTTCCAATTTAGGTGAAGATTTCGGTAGAATCAGAATTGGCGTTGGACCAAAAACTCCAGACCAAATAGATAGCGCTGACTTTGTCTTAGGTAGATTCAACAAAGAAGAGGAGAGTGAAATGAAACCTCTTCTCAATGAAGCCTCTAGTCTAATCACTGAAGCAATATTCTCATCTCCTTTTCCTAACGAGACTAGGAAATTTATTTTATGAAACCATCTCTCGAAATAGGGAAATGGAAAATTCTGAGAATAATTGCAAGAATCGTATTCATACTTGGAGTAATATTTTTCTTCGGAATTATTGCTATATGGATATTTAATATACAGCAAACAATAATTAGGAAGGATCTTTATTTTAATTATACTTATGCAGGAATATATATTATGGCAATAGGGTATTTTGCTAATTTTTTTATAAACAAAAAATTAGGACTGAATAATTCAAAAATCGGAAGTAATAATAAAAAAGATTCCGATAAGTTTGATAAATATAGTTCCAATATAATGAAAACATCTGTAGTCATAGTGATTGTTTTTGGAGTGCTATCGGCACTAGCAGCAATATTTATTATTATCTTATTTTTTACGGGTAACCTTAAAATAACCTTCTAAAATCGATAATTATAATTAAATTATTATTATTTTTCTAAAGATAATGCTATTTTTAGCTGGTTAATATCTTTTGCTTGTTCGTCAGCGGGTAAGTCCTTAAACGGAACATCAAGATCTCCACCTTTAGCCCATTCATTACGAGCCAGCCATGCTGTATGGATTTTTTCACCAGCCATATTAAGATGTTCTTCATCGCTTAGATCTGGTGCCTCTGGAGTTTCTGACAAGATACCAACGATGACTTCTGCGGCTGCCTTATTTTCAGCCTGCCAGTCTTCTGGAAGATCAACATACTCAGTATTGGCAATATCTACTTGGTCGGTTCCATGTCCAGCAATCCAGGCCTCGTCTTTGGTAGACTTAACTCTAGCCTCAAAGGTACCATCTTCCTGAAGTCTTGTTTTGCGCCAATCTTCATGAAGAGCTGATGCTAGATTTGTTACTTTTTCTTGTTCTACGTTTATCTCTGATGTATCTTCATTTTCCATATTTTTACTTTCTTTTTTAATATTTATAATGCAGTTTTATAATACTATATAAATATGAAAAACCAATTACTCATTAAAAACATCGATATAATCCCAATTTCTGAGAATACCATTATTCAAAATATGGATGTTTTGTTAAAAGACGGACAGATATTAAAGATTACAAAAACAGATAATGACACAAACCATGAAGGCCAGGTGATTGACGGAACAGATAAGTTCCTCATGCCTGGGCTTTGGGATAATCACGCACATATTGATGATGGGAAATATCTGCCATTATTTTTAGCAAATGGAATTACAACAATTAGAGATCTAGGAAACAGCTCAGACAAAATATTTGAGTTGAGAGATAAAATTAAAAATAGAGAAATCGTAGCTCCAGACTTATATATATGCGGGCCAATTCTAGAGGGCGATCCTCCTTACTGGGGAGAGGCTTTTTGGACCATAAAAACTGAAGAGGAGGGAAGAAAGGCAGTAAAGACTTTAAGTAATAAAAAGGTAGACTTCATAAAGGCATACAGCACTCTTCCTAATAATATTTTCCAAGCAATACTTGATCAGGCTACAAAAGACAATTTGAAAGTCACGGGTCATGTCTCAAAGGATCTTACCTCAATAGAAGCAATCGAAGCCGGGCAAATAGGTATTGAGCACTTGGACTCGATATTTAATACGTGGAGTGGATCAGCATTAGCCGAAGTTAAATGGGATGAAACAAATATTAAAAATGAAGATGGAAGTGGGTATTGGTACAAAGCAACAGATATTAAATATAATGAAGCAAATTTCAAGACCCTACTAGAACTAATGAAAAATAATTCTATATATTTTACTCCCACTCTAATTCAAGAAGAAAAGACTGGTAAACTGGGTGAATATAAAGAATTGTTAAAAGACGACCGGTTAAAATATCTCGAAAAGTCAGTTTATGAGAACGAATGGAAACCAGAAAATGAAAGTTTGTGGTATGAAAATTATTACTTTATTTGCAAAAAAGAGGCTAGTAAGTTAAAGGACTTAGCAGATAATTCTATACTACTGGCCGGATCTGATACGCCAAATCCTTTTGTTATTCCTGGCATCTCTCTTCATGAAGAATTAGAGCTTTTATCTAAGGCAGGTATAAGCAACTACGAAATCCTAAAAGCTGCGACAATAAATGGTGCTAGATTTGTAGATAAAGAAAAATCAATTGGGACAGTAGAAGAAGGAAAGATAGCAAATTTATTAATACTAGGTAGCAATCCTTTGGAAGATATTAATAATTCAAAGGATATAAGTGGTGTCATATTACATGGAAACTATATTTCCAAAAAAGAGCTAGACGATAAAGTTAAAATTTACCGCTAGATTATGGATAATAAGGGTCTAGAGTGTCTAAGTTGATCGGTTGGTTAGTATTTTCATTATAGTAGATTGGAATTGTCACAGTTTCGGGATGGGTGGCAAAATATCCAGTATTAAGCTTTGTTGTATTGACGTAATAATTTGTGGCATTCTGCTTATTTACTTCTAGTAATGTTTTTTGTTCAAATGTTGAGGACAAATTTATTCGGTTACAAGCATTATTGCTTGTGTCATTCAGATAAACCGGCTGAAAGCTTACGCCATCTACCTTTGATAAAGTTCCAGTCCTATATGGCTGCTTAATAAAGTAATTATTACAGGTGCTGCTTATTAGGGCACTGTTCGTAGATAATGAAGTTATTTTGCCCTGCATACTTTGAACAAGAGCTAGAATTACAATTACTGCAATTACAAGATTGGCTGTCAAAGATAGCGCAATACCTAATCTAATTAGACTTTTCTTATTAACATAATTGCTAAGTTTATTTGATTTTTGCTTATTTTTTTTAGTTGCCATAATTTTCCTTTTTATTTTTAGAATTATTCTAAAATAAATTATAGCATTAGGCTCTTGTTTTTAAAAACTTAGGGATACAAATGTTTCTAAAAATAAAATCCTAAATGAACAAACCTCCAGAGGGGGTGGGCACCGCTGGAGGTTTGATAACACCCTTCAACCCACCGCAGTGAAGCATCGAACGCTATTATAATGTCGTCGTGCCGGTCTAAAGACCATCTTTTGGACTCACTGACCACTAAAGGTAAAGGTCCTCGGGCTATAAATAGCTGAGAGAAGTTAAAGGGATTAGTATGTCTTAGAGAGTCATGTTTTTTAAGGACATAGTCAATTCATCAGTGGAGGGTAACAACTTTTGTAAAGACACTCTCTAAAACAATCTAACAAATTGTTAGAATAGGGGTTATAAGGTACGAAGCTTTGTATATAAAGCTTACGAATTGCAATATTATCAAATAAGTGTTCAAATGTCAATACTTTTATATATATTTCCCTTATTGTCAAATTGGTAATGCTAAGGATATACGAGTAGTATATTGTAATGGGTTCCAAATTTGTTATGTATTCAATGATAACCATCGTTTCGGTTATATTCTTCTGGATCGGCAGTTCACTGTTCGGCGGAGGTATATTTGGACTATGGAGTAATGTTCTGGGCTTTACGGGTTGTTTTGTTGGGTTATGGATATGGTATAAATTCATGAAGGACTTATGAGACAATACTTGCATTTATTCAAAGTCTGCAGTAACCTTACAATCTGTATATATAGACAAACCTTAAATATAGGGAATTATGAAGCAACAGTTAGTAATAGTTGAGAGTCCGGCTAAAGCCAAAACAATAGAAAAGTACTTAGGCAAAGATTTTAAGGTGCTAAGTAGTTTTGGTCATGTTAGAGATTTGCCTAAAAAAGGTCTCAATATTGATGTAGCAGATAACTTCAAGCCAACTTACGCTATATCTCCAGACAAGACTAAAGTAATAAAGGAACTAAAGTCAGCTGTTGCTAACTCATCAGAAGTTTGGCTCGCAAGTGATGAAGACCGAGAAGGAGAGGCAATAGCCTGGCATCTCGCTACAGCTCTAAAATTAGACATAAAGACTACAAAACGTATAGTTTTCCATGAAATTACTAAAACAGCTTTAGAGAAAGCCCTAGAGCATCCTAGGACTATAGATATAAACCTTGTTAATGCTCAACAGGCCAGAAGGATATTAGATAGGCTTGTGGGCTATGAATTAAGCCCAGTTTTATGGAAAAAAATTAGAACTGGTCTTAGCGCAGGAAGAGTCCAATCAGTATCGGTTAGATTAATAGTTGAGCGAGAAAGAGAAATAAAAGCTTTCGAATCAGAAACATTCTACAAGCTTGCAGCAACTTTCAAAGGCAAGAATGGTGAAGTTATAGCTAACCTGGACAAAAATATTGATACTGAACAGATTACTAAAGAGTTCCTTGAGTCTCTAAAAACTTCAGACTTCAAAGTTAGCAGTATTAGCAAGAAGCCAGGCAAGAGAAATTCAAGCCCTCCATTTACAACTAGTACACTACAACAAGAAGCTTCAAGAAAATTTGGCTTCAGTCCTCGTCAAACAATGAGTGTAGCCCAAAGACTATATGAGGGTGGTCACATTACTTATATGAGAACTGACAGCACAACACTATCTTCCTTGGCTCTTAATATGGCTAATGAATATATCATTAAAAACTTCGGAAAAGAATATTCAAGCCAAACTCAATACAAAACAAAAGATGACTCCGCACAGGAAGCCCACGAAGCCATAAGACCTACAGACTTCAATACGGTCACTATATCTGGCGAGGACCAACAAGTTAAGTTGTATAAACTTATCTGGGAAAGGGCACTAGCTAGCCAAATGGCCCCAGCTCAAGTTGAAAGAACTGAACTCAAGATAAGCATCTCTAATTCTAAAAACTATTTCATGGCTAAGGGCGAAATACTCATATTTCCAGGTTACTACAAAGTTTACGGCACAATAAAAGACGACACGATACTACCTCCCATTGAAGAAGGGGAAGTATTAAATCTTGAAGATTGTACTGCTACTGAGTCATTTTCTAAACCTCCAGCAAGATACTCTGAAGCGACTCTGGTGAGAAAACTTGAAGAGCTAGGCATTGGTAGGCCAAGCACATACGCTCCAACAGTCTCAACAATTCAAACAAGAGAATATGTTGAAAAGGTTGATGTAGAAGGCAAACCGAAGACACTACAAATATATAAACTCAAAAACGGTGCTATTACTGAAGATCAAGAGCAGATAATCACAGGGGCAGACAAGAATAAACTAGTGCCTACAGCAGTAGCTGATATAACTACAGATTTCCTAACTAAATATTTTGCTGAAGTTTTAGACTATAAGTTTACAGCTAAAGTTGAAGATGACTTTGACAAAATCGCCGACGGAAAAGAAGACTGGGTAAAGATGCTGGGCAAGTTCTACTCCAATTTTCACCCCTTAGTTGAAAAATCCGGTGCAGCTACTAGAGAAGAAGTATCCAAAGCTAAGCATTTAGGTAAAGACCCTAAAACCGGTCAGCCTATAATTGCAAGATTTGGGAGATATGGTCTCATGCTGCAACGTGGTGAGACTGAAAGTGAAGATAAGCCAGATTTTGCACCGTTTCCTAAGGGATATGAGCTAGATACTATTGATCTTCCAGCTGCTCTAAAAATGTTTGGACTACCTCGAACGGTTGGAAAAACAAAAGATGGCGATGACATTATTGCAAACATTGGTCGATTCGGACCATACATAAAAGTAAAGTCTACTTTTGTTTCAATAAAAGATGTTGATCCGTTTAAGATAACTCTGGAAGAAGCCTTAGAGCTTTATAACGATAAACTTGAACAAATAGCTAATAAATATATAGCTGAATTTAAGAGTGGAATAAAGATAGCCAATGGTCCTTATGGACCATACATAACAGATGGCAAAAAAAATGCTAGAATAGCGAAAGATGTTGACCCAAAAACATTAACCGAAAAAGATGCAATTGAAATTCTAAAAAAAGCTCCAGCAAAAAAGAAGTTCAAACGCAACAAGAAAAAATAATCACATTTTGAATTAACGCAAAAGAAGCATAAACTTATACCTAGGTATAAAAAATAAAAAAGTTATCGTGTTAAAAAATAAAATAAAATACTTAAATTACAGTTTATTCGTTGGGTTTTTTAGTTTAATCTTTGGATTTGCATCAACTAACGCAGCTCATGCGTCTGGTATAAACCTTTATTGGTGCAATACAGGAAATGGTAATTTCAGCACAGCTTCTAACTGGAACACCAATTCTAACTGTAGTAACGGCTCACAACAAGCTCCAGTTTCAGGGAATAATCTTATTTTTGATAATACAAATCTCGTCTCTGATACAACACTTAATAATGATATAAACGGGCTGGACATTGCTAGTATTAATTTCACAGGCACAAGTAGCTCCAACTATAACTTCACTATTACTGGCAATGCTATCAGCTTAGATAATGGAATTACAGACACAAGTCGTAGTAACCTTAACCAAGTATCACTCGATATTACACTTACCGCCAATCAAAGCTTTATTGACACAACAGGTTCAACTGGTCTTATTAAGGGTAACTTTGGACTGACTAATATTTTGAATATAGGCGGTCACACATTGACTCTCAGCAGCAATACTAACAGCGGTGGCCAAATATTTATATTGAGCCGGCTTCAAGGGACTGGAAATATAGTAATGAATGGCGACAATAGTGGACATTATTATTTTACAACTCCCGATAACGGTTTTAGCGGTAACGTAACATTAGAAAATGGTCAGGCCTCCATTTATGATAATTCTGTAGGCACTGGAAAAATAACAGTTAAAAATGGTGCGACTCTAAATATTAATTTTGACACTTTGTCGCCAACATTTAGTAACCCTCTTGAAATTGCCGGTAATGGATATGACGGAACATCAGGATCACTAATGATTAGTGATGGTTGTCCAACTCCTATAAACAACGGAACATGCACTAATACTGGTGCAGATACATTTACCGGAGCTATTACATTAGCCGGTAACACTATTGTTAGCACAGGAGGAAATACAGTCAACTTCACAAATATCGTACAGTGCAGTGGGTTTAGCATAACAATGAACGTAATCCCTGTAACTCAACCGGGCATTCACCCAGCAGCCAGCACATCATGTGGTTCTTCTGGCGGATCTGGAAGCTCAGGTACCGGCGGAAGTGGGGGTAATCATGGCCTTGGTTCTGGTGGCAGCACCATAACAGTACCGAAAATACCGAATACAGGGATAAGCTTAATTTATTCAAAGTACATTCTTGAAGCAACTATTATTGGCATAATATCTTTCGCTATTTATCTATTATCTAAAAGATTTAAAAAAGCTTATTAAAAGATACGAAAAATAATATATCTTTTCCACAACTTGCAAGGAGTGCAAGTTGTGGTGACATGATATTTCTACAACATGATATATGCCAAATCGTCTAATTCGTGATACTATATATATAGCAAATACTATATTTGACTTATAGATGCTTAAATGATATAATTATATAAAGTTTTAACAGAAGTAAGAGTAGTAATACGGATATGGCAACCAACGAATCATCTAACGAGACTAACGGATTAGACATCAAAAGTTATATTGATGATGTCTTAAAAACTATAGATCAAGACCGTGAGAAGGAAATAATTTCTAGGCGTTTTGGCTTATTTGACAGAAAAGAAACTCTTGAGCAAATTGGTGAATTACTTGGTATAACCAGAGAGAGAGTAAGACAACTTGAGAAAGCCATTATTGCTAAGCTTCGACAAAAAGCAGAGCAGGGCCAGTTACCAAATCTTGATAAATTTGAGGTAATTGTTCTTGATAACCTCAAAAACATGGGCGAACTTTCTAGAGTTACCAAGTTATCTACTCAACTAAATAAAGACTCTACAAAAATTGACCAATCAAGAATTGCTTTTTTGAGTGAACTTTGTCCAAAACTTACAGTTATTGATGAAAATGACTTCATTTACTTAGCAGTAGGCAACGCATCAGTTTTTGATGAAAAATCTGCAAAAGCGAATGTCGTTCAGGTAATTGGAGTAATTACTAAACTTGCAGAACCTTCAGACATAAAAAAGATTGCTTCTGCCGCAAAAATAGCCGATTCTAGCCAAGCTGAAGCATTATCTAGTATATCTAAGCAACTTGCTTCATTGAACGGCAGGTGGGGGCTTGTGAAGTGGCCAATGGTTAACCCTAAGAACATTCGAGATAAAATATATGTCATTCTCAAAGAGAATAATGGTCACATGCATTTTAATGAAATTGCAGATGCTATTCAAAAATCTGATTTCAAACGGAAGAATGTTACTACTCAGGCAATTCATAATGAGCTAATCAAAGATAAACGTTTTGTTTTAATTGGCCGAGGCATTTACGCACTTCGTGAGTGGGGATACAAAAAAGGTACCGTATCAGATATTATTTCTGAAGTTCTTAGAAAAGAAGGAAAAGCTCTTCACCGTGACGAAATCGTAAAAAAGGTATTAGAAAGCCGATACGTCAAGGAAACTACTATACTTCTAAATTTACAAGGCAAAGATCAGTTCAAAAGGGTAGCTAAAGCCACCTACGAGCTCGATGAAAGCCAATTAGCAGCAGCAGAATAAACCGAACATTTTGCGAACATAGAATATAACTTGAAATTTATATAAAAACAGCAAAAACCTCAAAATGAGGTTTTTTTCATTATAAACGTGAGAGTAGGGTGATAAAAATAATATTTATTTAAAAAATTTTAATTTCATTGACGACAGGGCGTGGACAATAAACAGACATAGCAGAATAGACACAATGTCGCACAATGTATATTTTACGACTCGCATATACTATAAAGAGTTGAATATTGATACCCCTATAGTAGGGCACCACTTTCTTATGTTTTGATATTTAGCCCATACTGCAATTATAATTATGTATATATCCATCTGTTAATAGCTCGCGGGTTTAGCTCTGTGTTTAATATTACAATACTTCACTATTTGACTTATCCACAGTTATGTCGTGAAGTATTTGCTTTTTAGAGTTTTCTATTACCTTGTATAGTTTTTTTGCTTAGTTCCCTTATTTCCCCACTTTCCCCTTTTTTTTGACATTTTGTTATTTATTTTACATAATATGTTTTTTATAAAAAATACATAAAACAATGTGCTGAACATAATACGAACATGAGAAGTGGAGTGGGGCAATCTGATGTTGGATGCCTCTATTTATAATAGGCTCTGCCCGTCACTCGTACATCAATATATTGAACAGGATTAATATTGTTCTTCACTAGGTACTTTTTTAGGGCAAGATAGCTACCCACCTGCTCTTTTGAGTCATTCTGTAAATTAAATTTTATTGTATATGTGTTTAATACTGTTTTCACATCTAGTTCTCTTGAGTTAGGAACGAGAGTGTAGGACACGGTTTTGATTGATTTGGCATCAAGTTCGCTAAAAACATAGTTTATGAATGAAAGATCAGAAACAGATAAGGCCTGCTGGTTAATTTTAACGACACTGAAACTATCATTTACATAAGGTATCTTTGTTGCCAAATCAGATATATTTGACCCTTCAGTATTTGCCATGATGACACCGTTTGATTTTATTAGAAAGGATTGGCTATTGTATGAATTAACTATAGCAACTGGGGACGCCTGAGATATGCTTAGGCTCAAAGTATGGCCTAGAAAAGGGATTGTAACTACGACATTATTGAGCTCAGGAAAAGTACTTTCCATATATTTTTCTAATCCTGTGCTATTGGCCGTGATTTTAGTATTATTAGCTAATGAATTATTAAGATAGCTTTGAGCGGCAGCCTCGTAAATCGAAGTAGATTTAAGAGAACTTTTAGCCGAATTTTTATTTACGATTACATTTACTTTATCGTTCAGAAAAAGAATGTAGCCTGCAACGGAGATTAGAGCCATAAATATTAACAATGAAAGCAGTCCGTTCGCTTGTTTTACGGTTGAATTTGACTCTTCCCTTACCTCACCTCTTGGTCTTATCTCATCATTATTTATGCCTTTATTGCCATAATAACTAAAATTGGTTGACCTGGACTTAGTGCTTACCCGGCTAACTCTTGAATTGTTTTTTTGTTTTTTTTGAAACATCCCCTTGCCTACTCTTTTGCCTGATTTAAAATTAGTTTCGCTAGATCTTCTGCAGCATCGTTTCTGGCTATTTTAAACAGATTTTCCGAAAGAGTTAGTCTTCTCTTATCTGAATCCATAAGTGTTGATATAGAATCTAGTAGCTTCATTGGATTAGTTTTGAGCTTATTTTCATCTAATACTTCGATAGCGCCCATTTCGGCTAGTGCTTTTGCATTCTTCAATTGGTGACCCCCGACTAAATATGGGCTTGGGATTATGATGCAGGGTTTTGCTTGAGCCGCAAATTCAGCTAAATTAGTCGCTCCAGCTCTAGATATTATCAAGTCAGCTGCACCGCTATATTTATACATATCTTCTACAAATCCCTTAATAATTACCCGCTCTCTATCATTCTGCTTAAGCACTCTTAAATACTGATTTGACAAGCTATCCTCATGATCTTTTCCAGCAATATTAATCAGCGTTGTGTCTGGATATTTTTGCAATAATGTTTCTACGATTGCCAGTAATGCATCATTTAAAGCCTTAGCTCCAAGACCACCGCCAGTAAATAATATTAATTTACTCTCTGTTTTTATGCCCAATTGATTCTTAAAACTATCTTGTTGCATCGAATCTACTTTTGAATAGGATGAAGATATAGGGACGCCCACATAGACTGTTTTATCCTTTGGATAATCATAGAATTCTTTAGGCATTCCAGTAGCATGCTTTGCGGCCCATTTTGCAATAATCCTATTTGCTAAACCAGGCATAGTGTCGGAGTCATGGGTTATGAAGTTTATGTGTCTGACTGCAGCTGCCAGACCAATAGGAACGCCTATATACCCTCCTTTTACAAAAATAACATCTGGCTTTATTCGTCCAAGTACAAAGTAAGCCTGAATAGTGCCGATTAGGAATTTAAAAAAATCGAATGTGTTTTTAAGAATTGTTCCGATATCTAAAAGTTGTTTCAATCCAGCGCCGTGATACCTTCTAAACTTCCCTGCACTAATAAATATGGATTCATCAATAAAATCAGATTTCTCAAGTCTTCGACCGAAAGGATCGCCTTTTTGACCAATGAAAATAACCCTTGTGTTCGGATCGATTTTTTTTAACTCATTAGCGACTGCTAATAACGGAGTTACGTGCCCCCCTGAGCCTGCGCCTGTTATGACTACTGTCATAATCTTCCCTTTCTGAATCTTTAGTTGGAACTGTGTAGTTAGTATAGCGTGATATATGAAAAACTATTCCTAATGCACCAGTAACAAATATTATACTGGTTCCTCCGTAACTAATAAACGGCAAGGTAATTCCCTTAAGAGGTATAACCCCAATCATTGCTCCGATATTTATGAATGCCTGAACTGTGAACCATGCCAATACTCCGGTAACAATTAATCGGCTGAAATTATTAGGACATCTTTCCATGATATTTTTAAGTCTAATAATTAATGTCGCAAACAAACCGAGCAGAACTGTAGTTCCAACGAAACCAAATTTTTCAGCAAATATTGCAAAAATTGAATCATTTGCTGCTTCAGGTAAATAGCCATACGCTTGAACACTATTTCCCAGACCTAAACCTATTAAACCACCGGACCCAACCGCTATTAATGCTTGGCATGTTTGATAGCCTGATGTTTGGCAGTTACTTGATGGATGAAGATAAGTTAGTATTCTTTGTTGCCTATAGCCACTGCCTGCAACGGCTATAATTACGGCTAAAACAATGAAGACCCCAAATACAGCAATCCTTTTTAATGGCAAGGAAGCAATAATTGCCATACAGGCCATCATTCCAATTATTACGGTAGTTGTGCCGAAATCACTCTCAACACCCGCTACAACAACTCCTATTAGTCCAAGGACCCCAATTAATGGCAACAATGTCTTTTTAAAATTAGCCATTTCATTATTCTTAATTCTTTCCGCCAAAAATCCGGCTAACCAAATTAGCAATGCGAACTTAATTAATTCATCAGCCTGAAAAGAAAGTCCACCTATTTGAATCCATCTATAAGCTCCATTAATCTCCTGCCCGAAAAGACGCACAGCTAATGCAGATAGTGCAGCAATAATTATTAATGGTTTCTCAAATTTTAGCCAAATACTTAGGGGCAAAAAAGCTGCGACTAAAAAACCGATGACGCCAATAAAAACTGAAATCATTTGTCTGTTTATGTAGTAATTTGGGCTAACATTACTATTAACGCTCAGTCCTGGTCCTATAGAATAGATAACTATTAATCCAACTGAAATTAGAAGAATAGAAATTATTAAGAGAATGTAGTCCGGCTTGTGCTTTCTAGGCATTCCAGAATGATCTATTACTGAAGGAGTTCTGCGCTGTCTCGGAAGACTATTGGGTCTCATATGTACTTACCAAGTAAGAAGACTATTAGTCCTAATACAGCGGCGACTTGTCCTAATATCCAGAATCTCATTGTTATTTTTGTTTCCTGCCAGCCAACAGCTTCAAAATGATGGTGAATTGGTGCGATCTTAAATACCTTTTTACCATTTCTTAATTTCTTTGAAGCAACCTGAATAATTGTTGAGCCAGCCTCTACAACAAACATCATTCCAATTATCGGCAACAGAACAACTGTATTCGTAAGCATTGCGACAACTCCTAGCGCAGTTCCAAGTGCGAACGATCCAACATCTCCCATAAAAAATCTAGCTGGAAAAATATTAAACCAGGTATAACTTAATAATGATCCGACAATAGCTAAACAAAATCCAGCGATTCCGTACCTGCCTTCGAATAAAGCAATTATTGCATAGGCCAAAAATGCAGTCGATGCTAGCCCGCCAGCAAGACCGTCAAGTCCATCGCTAATATTTACGGCATTTGCTGTAGCCACGACCACAAGAACAAACAAAGGCACAATCAACCACCCTATGTGCAGATTGCCAGATATTCCAGGTATGTGTATATAGCTGACATCAAGTTTATAGTAAAAGAATAGTCCTCCAACTAGAGCAACAATTGACACTAACAAAAACTTTATCTTCGATGGCAATCCAGCTACTCCAGATCCACTTCCTGTTATATTAATAAAATCATCCAATAAGCCAATCATGGCAGCTCCTGCAAACGCAGCGACTGGTAGCCAAGTTTCGCTCCTGCTTAAATTAAATAGAATTGTGACTAAACATACAGAAAGCACAAATATAATTCCGGCCATAGTAGGAATATTTCTTTTATGTTTTTCAGCATGAAGCTTATTGAAAACTGTAGCCGTTTCGCCTGTAACCGTTTTCTGCCTCGGCTTCTTCCACCATTGCCCCTTATAAGAAAGCGTGGTGTAGATTGGAGTAATAAGCATAGATAAAATAAATCCTAAAAAGCCCAGGCTTAGTATTCTTATAATGGTACTAGAATCTACTGAAAAATTAATTAATTGTGACATATTTTTTCCTTTTTAATATTATACATGTTATTGGCTTTTTGGACTCACATAGGACTCATTAATTAACATGTGAACGATACTACCAAAAATTGGTTGAGCGCCATATGATCCAGCATATCCAGGTACAGTAGGAGTCGTGACAAAAATAGCAATTGAGTACTGAGGTTTATTGCCCCCAACAAATCCTAAATAGGTACCATTATATAAATTGTCATGATAACCGCCCTTCGGATTTGCAACTTGGGCAGTACCTGTCTTGCCACCGACTATGTAATTAGATGGAAAGTTTAGATACCCAAATCCTGATTGATAGTGCTTTTGAACAACTTTCTCCATTAGGTTTATCATTGAATTTGAAGTCTTTTGTGACACCACATTATTATTAATGATTATTGGTTTATTGTATTGCACATTTCCTAGGCTATCTACAGTTCCATCTGCTAAATATGGTTTATAGTACTTTCCTCCATTTATAACACTAGATAGTGCTCCAGTCATCTGTAGCGCAGTGACAGAAAGACCCTGCCCAAAAGATGTGTTGGCATAATTCAAATCTTGTTGGTCATCAGACTCGTTGGCAATATTGGGTTTCGGAACTATTCCAGCAGATTCATAGCCTTGATCAATAGATGTAGCCTGACCGAAACGAAAATGGCTTGTCTCGTACTTGTACCACGCATCTCGAGCTTTAGTATTAATTTGCCCACCGCCCATCTGCATTAGCAGCCAAGTAGCTCCGGTATTAAGGGATAAGTTTAGAATATCTTCAATATTTTTCTTACCAGCACCTCCGTCTTCTTCAATATTAGTAATATTAAAGCCGTCAATTAACCAGTGGGACGGATCGTCATATGTTGTAGATTCTTGAACTACTGATTGATCCAATGCTGCTGCTGCCGTAAAAACTTTCATGGTGGAGCCCGGCTCAATCGAATTAGCTACAGATGCATTAGTAAATATACTTGGATCAGTTACATTGTAATAATAAGAGGGATCATAACTCGGATAATTAGCCATTGCTTTAATAGCGCCTGTATTCGAATCCATAATTACGGCACTTATTAGTGGTGATTTTTCCTTTTCAGCTGCATCTTGAAGTATATTTTGAAGTTGTTTTTGAATTGCTAAATCAATCGTTAAAACAACGTTCTTCCCTGCAGTCGGTGGGATATTTATATTGTCTTTACTCGAAGCCAAAGGAACTCCATTTACGTCTGTTATGGCTTTTAAATAACCCGGCTTTCCAGCAAGCTCACTATTCAGGGACTGCTCAATGCCATAAGATCCAACTCCGTCATTATTTACAAACCCAAGGAGTTGAGCTGCTAAGTCCTGTTGAGGATAGACTCTGAAATCTTGAGATATAGTCCCAAGACCGGAGAGTTTTAATTTCAATATTTTATTAGACTGATTTTGAGATATCTTCTTTGCGAGAACAACATACCTAGTGTTGCTGGATCTGATAAGAGTATCGTAACTATTTCGATCACCACCTAAAATTCCGATGATTTGATCTACTGTTTTCTTCTTGTCCTTCACTAAAGTTGGATCAGCATATAGGGTGAACAATTGTTGATTGAGCACAATAGGAATCACCTGCCCTCCTTGGTGAGCTTCAATGAGCCCTCTTGTAGCTGGAATCTTAGCCTGTTCTAACTGGTTCTTTAATGCACTTTTCTTATAAAAATCGTAGCGAATTACCTGAATGTAAAAAAGTCGGATTATAAAAAATCCGATTATTAACATTATAAAAAAGAAAATGAAGTTCATGTTCCGAACTGCATTTACGTCAAATCGCTTGTTCGAATTATTAATCATAGCCCCCTAATTATAACTAATTATTGATAGTTGTGCTTGGAGTTGCAGATGCAAGACTTTTACTAACAGGACTATTTTGAACTTTATTTAAGGATTGCAATTGCGCTGATGCTACCTGAAGATCATTGTATTGGCTCTGAAGGTTTGATTGCTGCTGCTGTAAAGAGTAGGCTTTCGCCCCGTAGCTATTAGTCTTAGTTACTTGCGTAAGATATAGCAAACCTAAAAGACACGCCAGAACCACTAAAATTATAGTATTACTGACTGGACCGAGAGTCTTTTCTCTAGATCTAAAACTAACGACGTTTTGGTTTCGTTTTGAATAATTTTGTCGATTCATTGCTATTGAACTTGAGTATGTCATATTTTTATTTTTTTCCGCTGGGATACTTTTGATGTAATCTCTAGTATCCCGGCTGCTTCGCCCACAGGGCGAGTAAAGGTAATTATTAAATTACTTTTACCCTAACTTTGTAGGTGCGGGAGCTACTTTTAACCTGTATTGGCATTGTACTCCCCTTTCTTTTGTTTATTTATTTTCGCTGCGGCTCGTAATTTTGCACTACGGGCACGCGGATTAAAAACTAATTCATCTTTTGTGGCAGTCACTGGTTTTTTAGTTAATTCAGTAAATGTAGAATCCAGTCTATTGCCACTAATTTCCTTCAATGCTCTTTTTACGATTCTATCTTCAAGACTATGAAAACTTATAATCACAATCCTGCCTCCAGGGTTTAATAGATCGAGCCAGATTGGAATTGCCTTCCTGATTAGTCCAAGTTCATCATTCACAACTATTCGTATTGCTTGAAACGTACGAGTTGCTGGATGAGATCTTGAATGTCCTGGCCAAGCTCTAGAAACTATGTTTGCCAACTGCGTGGTAGTGCGAATGGGTCGGTTTTTAACAATCAAATTAGCGATTTTTACGTATTTTGGCTCTTCACCATATTCCTTTAAAATCTTTGCCAATTGTTTTTCGCTATAGCTATTAACGACTTTCTTAGCATCTAGAGTTTGAGTTTGATCCATTCTCATATCGAGAGGACCTTCATTCTCTATTGAAAAACCACGTTCAGGCTCGTTAAGGTGCGGTGATGATACCCCTAAATCTGCCAGAATTAAATCGAACTTCTGACCACTATCCAATAAATCTTCACTTGCTGAGTAAAAATCCTGATTAATTAGCTCAACTTCTTTATCCTTGAATTTATTCTTCAAGAACTCAATAGCTGAGGGATCACGATCCACTAAGCAACTTTCATTATATTGACCAGTTAACTTTAAAATTTCTTCTGCATGCCCACCATAACCAGCTGTTAGGTCTAAATACCTATCGCCTGTTTTTGGATTTAAATAATGCAAAACTTCATTTAAAAGTACCGGATTGTGTTTTTGATTTTGGTGCATCTTTTTCTTGTCTTTATTTTTATTTTTGCAAGATCACCTAATTAGCAGTCAACTGTTTATTTTTGCAGTTGTTTTTGTTTTTGTAGATAATCACTTACCGTACGAATACTGTAAGCAATTAAGAAAGTTTCTTTTGAGAGACTTATGTGTGAGGTGGAGTTTTGGGAGGTGTTTTTGAAAAATGTACGAGGGTTTTTTCAATGGTGCCCTTGGTCCATCTGCTGACTGCCAATTAGCTAATCTCGAGCTTTTTTGATATTTTATTTTTAAAGAACTACTATTACGAATGCCCATCCCTATGGTGATTGAATTCGCCAGTATTTACCTACTCTAATAGCTACAACTTCGTGCTTTATACCTGCATAATCAAGCAAGTGCTGCTCGATTGTGATCCGACCTTGTTTTTGGTCAATCTCACTCTCCTCTTTACCCATTCGGAATTGAACGTTTAGATCCGCTATTGACTCATCGAGCATACTGCCCTCAAGTAATGGTTCTATTTGTTTATTCCAAACTATTTTTGGATAAAGGTGTAGATATTTTTTAAAGCCCCTAGTTACTACTGCCCCTGTCGTAAACTCAGATCGAACTTCGGTCGGTATGGTTAACCGCCTCTTCTCGTCGAGTTTTCTCTGGAAGTAGTCTGTAGCCATATATTTTTTAAGTAAGTGGTTTTTGTTTTATCGTGTTACCCACGATTACCCACTGACATGAATATACTACCCACAGCTACCCACATGCAAGTAGTTTTTTATATAAAATATACCTTTATGAATGAGTTATCCACAGTTATGAACCAAAATAAAAATTATCCACAACATATGGTGTTGTGGATAATTATTTTAACGCTATTGCTAAATATTATTTAGTAGACTGTATTACAGTAACTCCTGCTTTGTTCCATTGACCGTCTGGAGTTTGGTATTTATATTCATTATTAATTATTTCAGTTTTAAGCATTGATGCATCATTGCCCGAAACCTCATTAACAAGTCCTTGACTAGATAATTGAGTTAAATCTGCCCAGCTATATTCCTTACTTCCAGGTGGCTTAAAACCAATCCACGTATCGTTTCCACTGTTACCCAATACTGTTTTTTGAATTGGGTTTGAAACAACGTATTGCTCGTCTTTCCCCACTCTAGTAACCAGGTTAGAAGATCCGTCCCCCGTTAGAGATGGGTCTATTATAGCTGGAGTAGATCTTAACGCTGAACCTGGTCCAATCGTAATTTCTGCTGGAGAAGTTCCATCGAACTGACTTGGCATATTTGCGTTATGACCTGAATATAAGTTAGCCCCTATACCTATACCAGTAACAGCAAGTATCCCAGCGCCTATTTTCATTACATTTCTTTTAGCAACCCCATGTTTAGGGTGATTTTTATTTAATAACGGTGCTTGTTCGATTTGTTTGATAGTTAATTTGTTCATGCTTGTATTATAGCACTTATTTCTAATATGGTCAAGCTTATTCTCTAAACTATTTTATCTAGGTTCCTAATTCTTTCTGAATACCAGTATGCACTAGGCCTGATAGTTCGCTTCATATTATTTTTTCGGTCAACTTTAACCAGTCCGAACTCAGGCCACCAGCCATATGCCCATTCAAAATTATCAAGTAAGCTCCAATGCATATAGCCTCTGACATCGACTCCTTCACTCAAAGCCTTCTCCATAGCAATGATAGTTTCTTCAATCCACCATTGCCTATACTCATCATTTGAATCTGCAAGGCCATTCTCGGTTATAATTATTGGCTTTTTAAATCTTGTCCAGGCTCTAAGAATTATCGGAAATAGTCCCTCTGGTTCCATATACCAACCCAAGTCATTAAGGGGAAGCTCAGGATTGCTTTTTTGAACACCTTGGTAATAATCAGTAAAATAAAAGTTCATACCTAAAAAATCCTGGTATTTTCTTATTTTTCTGAAGTACCACCAATTCCATGCATATCTCATAATTTTTGTAGCTACCTCATCAAGAACATTATGCGGTCTTTTTGCCTGTATATTTGCAACTTGGTTGGCAACACCAATCATTAGGTTGGAATTAGTCTTTTTTAATATTTTATATGCCCTTTTATGTGCTTTAGAGAGGTTATTCATGACCTTTAGAAATTTAATAATATTTTTTTCTTGTGGTGGCCATTCTCCCAATAAGTAGCTATAGCTTGAGTAAACATTTGGCTCATTCATAGTAATTACATACTCTAGCTTTGAGCCATACTCTTCAGCCAATTTACTTACAAAGTTATCAAAATGTATCAAATTCTTATTTTTTTCAAAAGCACCTAAATCAGTAAACCAGATAGGCATCGTCCAATGCCAGACATTTAAGATTGGTTTTATCCCTCTTTTTAATAACTCATCAATATATTCATGGTAGTGATCAATCTCAGCCTGATCCCATTTTCCCTGTTCTGGTTCGATTCTAGACCACTCTATACCAAAACGAAATGAGTTTAGGTTTAAGGTCTTTATAATATCGAAATCTTCTTTGTATCGATTGTAGTGATCAACCCCTTCACCAGAAACATAGTTACTTGGATCCTCAACTTTTGACTTAATTTCGTCCCAGTTGGTAAGATTTTTCAACTTAGTGTGTTTTTCTCCTGCTAAGCGCTTAGCATTCTCAAGTTCCCAGACAGACCACTGATTAACCGTTCTCCCTTCAACTTGATGACTAGCTGTGGAAGCACCCCAAAGAAAGTCTTTTTTAAATAAATTATTTTTTCTTTTAGTTGTTACCATTTAGGTATTCTATCAAAAAATGGACGTAATAAATAAGATTAAAGCTCGCAGGACTCTCCATTTTCTAAAACTATAAATTTAGCTTCAAGTCCTTTATCGTTAAAAATCTTCTCATACATCACTGGATCTGACATAAAATAATCATTATGAATTGGAATTACGGTATGAGCTCCTACTTCTTTAATGAACATAAATATATCCTTCGGTGATATGTCTGGGCCGGCTACTGGCACTGCAGCTACGGGAACCTTTAGATTCGATATTTCTATGCCGTCCCCTGGATGAAATAATATATCGTTAATCACATAGCCTGTATTTTTGGGCCCTTTTGAGCCGTCAACCAAATCAACGTGAGGTAATTCTCTACATGTTATTTTAAAACTTCCAATTTCTAATGTTTCATTATCTTTAACCACTCTACTAACTACATCACCAAGGACTATTTGGGTGCTATCATTTGCTATGACTGGAATTTTTTTGTTTTTCAGTAAATTCTGGATTAAAACTGGATCGGCGTGATCTTGGTGCTCATGAGTAATAAGTATGGCGTCGACTGGCAATAATGATTCTGCAGTAAATTTTTGACTAACGAAAGAACCAGGATCAATAAGTAATCTTTCCGCCCCGTTTTCGATGACTATGCAACTTTGTGGGTATTTAATAACCTTCATTTCTATATATATTATATTATTATTAACTTTTATGTTAGTGTTTATGTTAAGACATGGAAAGCAATAATTCTAAACAGACAAATAATCAGCAACCCGATAATACTTCTTCTATTTATCCAACTCCAACCGAAACTCCTATTGAAAATATTCAACCTATTGCCTCGCAGCTAACTCCGCAAGCAGCTCCTGCGCATGATCAAACTCCAGCTCCTCAGCAACCCGATAATACTCCACAGCAGAATAGTGCTGGAACTGTGGTTTTACAATGGTTAACTTATGCTTTTTGGGGATGGACAATATTGGGCATGTCCTCATTAACAGCCCTAGTTTTAACTAGTTTCATGGTCCCTAACTCAAATAGAAATTTGGGTGATATATCTATATATGCATTAGGAGCAACGCTAGTTTTGCTACCAATTTCATTTATATGTGACTTTTACTATAGAAAAATTGAACCTCAAAAGAAAACTGGCGCATCATCAATAGTAATGGTAATACACGCTGTAATTTTTGGTATTTTTGGAGTTGGGTCACTGATTGCCCTAGTTGTCATTACTCTTATGACCCTACTAAGTAACTCTCAGACCAAGACTGATTATTTAATTGCAATATACACTTTCATAATAATTACTGTTTACTATGCTGCTATATTCCTTAGAACCATAAATATTGCTAAACTTCCCAAATATCATAAATTTTTTATGATATTTATGCCACTAACCGTAGGGATCATTGCTTCAATGGCCATAATTGGACCAATTAGCAAGGGTTTTGCTGCCAAAAATGACAACCTCATCGACGATAATATTTACTCCGTATCAAGCGACATAAATTCTTACTATTCAAAAAACAAATCATTGCCAAATAGCCTAAATGAAATAACAACTACCGGTCAATCTGGAGAAAAGTTACTGATTAGTAAGAATATTTTAACCTATACTCCTGGATCTAGTAATCAATATAAAATCTGTACAACTTATAAGTTTCAAGGAATTTTAGGGACTTCTTCCCCCTACAACTCATACAGTACACAAAATAATTATACAATTTCGGCCAGCTACCATCCGGCAGGCTATTACTGCTACAATGCTTCCGCATATAGCTATAGCTACAGCTACTAGATATGAAATAATTGTCTACTTAAAGAATTGAGTTAATTCAAATATTTTTACTCTGTTTTGAGATGTATCGTCCCTGTTTCTAACAGTTACTGAATCATCTTCTAGGCTATCAAAATCAATTACCACACAGTAAGGGGTTCCGATTTCATCTTGACGTCTATATCTTTTACCAATATTACCATTATCATCCCACATAACTGCGCCGTATTTTTTCTTTAGAGTTTTGTATACTTCTCTAGCTTTATCTACAAGTTCTGGCTTATTTTTAAGAAGTGGGCTGACGCAAATCTTTACTGGCGCTAAGTCAATTGGAAGCTTAAGAAAAATTCTTTTTTCGCCGTTAACTTCGTCTTCAGTATAAGCATTACTGAGAACTGCCATAACATTACGATCAACTCCAAAGGTTGGCTCAATTACGTGAGGAATGAAAGGCGCACCCCCGTCTTTAGGTCGATATTCCAAGTTTTTGCCAGAATGCTCCTGATGGCTTTTTAGATCAAAGTCAGTACGATATGCCAGGCCAGATATTTCCTGAAAACCTAAAGATGGAAAATCATAATAACAGTCTAATGTTCGTTTGCTGTAATGCGCTCGATCTTCAGCCGGAACTTCAACTTCCTTTATTTTGGTCTTATCTAAGCCAATTTTATCGAACCATGCATGCATGTCTTTTCGCCATTTTTCAAAGTTTTCTTCCCAAGTTTCAGGCTTAATGAAATATTCAAATTCCATTAATTCTAATTCACGAAGACGAAAAATAAAATTACCTGGGCTGATTTCGTTACGGAATGATTTACCAACCTGAGCGATGCCAAATGGTAGGTTAGGGTAGAAACTATCAACAATATTTTTAAAGTTAATAAACATGCCCTGTGCTGTTTCTGGACGAAGATATGCAATAGAATCACTATCTTCCAATGGGCCAATATGTGTCTTGAACATCATATTAAAGTAAGCTGGAGAGCCAAGCTCATTGCCATCAGGGCTCTTTATACCCTTCTCCTCTACAATCTGAGCCATTTGCTCTAAGGTCATAGCATCAACGTTCTGAATTCCGTTTTTTTCAAGCAGATGATCGAGTCTATATCTTTTTTTATTCTTTACATCTTCAATTAATGGATCGTGAAATGTATCAACATGTCCACTCGCCTTCCATACTTTTGGGTTGGAAATTATAGGTGAGTCAATAAGATAAATATCGTCCCAATCATCAACAAAAAATTTTAACCATGCATTAGTTATATTACGTTTAAGCTGCGCGCCAAGTGGACCATAATCAAATGTTCCAGAAAGTCCACCGTAAATTTCCGAGCCAGGAAATATAAATCCACGTCTCTTGCATAGGCTAACAATGTCTTCTAATTTATTTTCATCCATATCTATTAGCAGATTATAAAGCAAACAATTCTACACGTACAGCACTTATACATCTAATGTGATTTTAGCTATATCTTGAATCAATGGAAGAGCCTCTGCGCTAAGAATATCTATGCCATCTATATTAACCATTTTTATGGGCTCAAACTGATTAGCTAATTTTAAAACCTTAATATGATTTGAGCTATATTTACCTCTCTCGTTGGGTGCGAAAGACATAGAATCAAAATCGAAATTATACAATGAATTTTGTTCATACTTAGCGCCTAAGGAATCCTTCAATAGGTTTGGTGAATGTCCTGTTAAATTAAATACCGACAAATAAAACCATATTTTTATCAAACTTAAATTAATACGGAAATCATCTAGGGACTCAAATGATTTAGCCAAAAGGTCAAACCATTGATTATCTACCTCTTCCTCAGTTATTTTATTAACTATTCTTATAAACTCATAGCCTGCATTAGTACGATTTAAGTCCTTAATAATATTGCCGTAATGCGTCTGTAGCCTAGCAGCAATGAGTCTTTCGATACTTCCCTTTCCCAAAAGATAAGTTATGTCAATTATGCTAAATAATTCTACTCCTCCTGCCAATTTTGATTTTATCTTCCGTACACCCTTAGCCATTAAACTAAGCTTGCCATGATTAGGAGTTATTACCTGAATAATTCTATCCGCCTCACCGTAATTGGTTCTTTTTAGCACAATAGCTGAAGCTATGAGCTGTTTCATAATGTCTTTTGTGCCAATAGCTCGTTAATTTCAATAAAAAGAGAATTCAGCTTAATTTTTGGCTTATACATGTATTTGTGGATTTTAAGACTCTTCCAAAACTCTTTATCTTGCGGAAATTCATTTGGTGGAACCATAGTTAAAATTATTACTGGGATATCCTGCCAGTCGGGATAGCTTCTAAATTCATACAAAAAATCTATGCCGTTATGGATTTTGAGCTGGAGCTCAAGGATCACAAGATCAGGTGTTATCTTATCTGCCAAAGCAATGGCCTCTTGTGCTTTGCCAGTAAAGCGCAGTTTGAAGCCTTTTTCAGTAAAGTAGTCATGGTAGGTCTTAGCAAGGACTCTATCTGGTTCAATAAATAAAATTTCTGTCATATAAGCCTATATTAGTTGAAGTTGCTGACTAAGCGGGAATGCTGCAGCCAATCCTTTGTGGCCCCTATATTTAGATGGGTTCAAAGATAGTGACATCGATTCTAGTATTGATGTCGCAACAAAAAAACCTGAGCCATTGATTGATGAAAAATCTGGCATTTTTTGTCTAGACCTATCAAAAATGGCCAATGATTTCTCCCATGAAGATTTACTTATTTGAAGATTATTACCATAGACTCCTGCCATATTTTTCGGACCCCTATTATATACAGCAAAAACTATCGATTTTCGTTTTTTACCATCACTAGAATTGTCTCCAGTGATTATGGTATGTGCAATATTTAGATATGCCATCTTTATAGCCTCATAGTTTCCCATAATAGGATGAGCTGATTTTATCGACAGTTCTATATCATAGTCATTCTGGCTAGCTAGCCTGTGAAGCTGATGGGCTACGTCATTCATTACAGCTCCAATTGTTATTGGGCTAAGCTCTATTTCTCTCTGCCTGTCACTAAATTCAACACCTAAAATAAAACTTTCAAGTAATTGAATTGCCAAATCAGCACTACTTTCTATTGAACGAATATTACTGGCAAAGTCATATTTTGAGGCCTGGCTAAGCTCTGCTAATCTTGAAATCTGCACTAATGGCAATCTAAGCTCCTCAGCTATAGACTTAAGTAGATATTGGTCAGCTCCAACTGTATTATGTATATCCTTCACGCTTATTCCCCGTTACTAAGTAAAGTATATCACTAAAAAAAATAAATATTTTAAAGAATTATTTTACTAATAAAAGAGCGTCAGAAAAACATAAATTATTAATATTATGGAGAAAAGGTCAAGTTGGGAAGAATAATATTATTGAAATCATTTTGATAATCTGATCCCATTGTATAAATCTCAATCGTATAGCCCCTTAGTGGAAGAACTACCATTGAACCCGTTTGGGTGCCTCCATTACTCCCAATGACGCCCACTATTTTAATTCCGGTTACGCTGGGTACCTTTGGTAAAACATATGGAGTTATGGTGGCTTTGTTTCCCTGACTTAACGAATTGAAGTTTGTGAGTAGCTGGGAGTAGGCTTGGCTAACGACCTGGACCCTAAGAGCAAATATTGATCCCTGTGAAGAAATAGAAGGTACGATTCCTGGCTTAAAATAGCCGTCTACCAATGCTTGACCACTGCCAGAGTCGTCTACATAAGCGCTCCAAGTATTTGGATAAACTACCTTTAGAGCACCATACTGTGCAGGAGCTACGTAGCTTCTGTAGGGGTTCTTAAGTTGTTCATTATATTTGGCAGTATCTTGTTGCTGAGTTGCCTGAACCGCCTGGCTAACAGCTTGATCGGAAATTGCTTGAGTATTATTCTTATATTTTTGCTCTCCTGAAAATGCCCAAAAGCCAAAAATCAAAGAACCTAGAAATAATAGAGATACGGCAATCAGTACTATACTTAGAGTGTTTCCCTGTTGATTATTTTTTAATTCCATTTATGCTAATGTTAACTTATAATTGCCCAATTAATCAAGTGCTAACAATTAAAAAATGACCAGTGACCTTAAATAGGCTTAGTATTCATAAAGATATACTCCTTTTTTTTGGGCACTAATCTCCTTATTTGGTATCTTAAAAGCAAAGCTAGCGACCTTAACCGGCTTATGCTCATAATCCTTCAATCTTTTATCTAATTTATTCATTTGTCTGTTTAAAAGAAATGTAAAAATACCATCAGCTTTTGGCCAATCCGCTTGCCAAATATTTTTACAGTAAACTTTAACCTGTTTTCTATAACCTATAGTTCGCAATAAGGAGAAGATATATAACAAGGGATTCAGCTCATAGCCGACTACAAGATATCCTCTTTTAGCTGCTGCAAGCATAATCTTACCATCACCAGATCCTAGCTCAATTAATGTTTGGCCAGCTTTAAGATCAAGAAGATCGAAGGCAGATTCAACTTGGGGGCTTAAAGTCGGTAGATATGGAGGTCCAAAAATTAATACGAAACTAAAACAAAACACCAAAACTAAAGCGATTATAAATAAAAGTGCCATTTTATCGTACTGGATTAATCTTGTTTATTTTATTTTCTGCATTTTTTAAATAATCTTCTAATTTTTTTATTATCTCTTGGCCTCTGTCGTATTTGATTATTGCAGAATCTACGTCAATTCGTCCTTCTTGAAGCTGACTTAAAATACCATCTAATTCTTCTTGAAGCTGATTATAATTTATCTTGTCTTTTGTAGCCATTATTTCTCCTTAATATTTACTGTTCCTAATTTAACTTCTGCAAATGAATCATAAAATTGCAAGCCTATTACATTACCTTCATAAAGTTCGTCTGCTGATCGAACCAGCTTATTATTTTTCTTTATGATGCTATAACCTCTTTTTAATATTTCAGCGGGGCTTAGCGCTTTGAGTAAACTAGCCTTAGAATCTAATGACTGTTTTAGATTATCTATTCTTGAGGTTATTGAGCTGCTTAACCTTTCTTTGTACCTAGTAAGCTCATTCCTATATTGAACAAAAATGTTTTCCAAACTTTGGCTGATTTGTTTCTTATTTTGAGCTAAGTTCAAAGATATTTGTTTTTTGTCAGGAACGATTATCTCGGCCGCATTACTGGGGGTGCTTGCTCTCCTATCAGAAGCCTTCTCAGAGAGAGAGAAATCGATCTCATGACCTATTGCAACTATTGTTGGTATCCTGCTTCCAGCAACAGCTCGGATGACTTTTTCGGTACTAAAAGCCCACAAATCCTCAGCCGACCCACCTCCTCTAGTTATTACTAAAATATCTGGCGGAGTAGAAGATTCATTGAAGAATTTTATGGCGTTACAAATTTCATCTGGAGCCTTATCTCCCTGGACAAGGACACTAAACAAGTCTATATCTAAACCGACCCATCGCTCATTTATTATTTTTGTAAAATCGGCATATGCCGCTGACTCTCCTGAAGTTATTAAGCCGATTCTATCTGGGGGATATGGCATAGAACGCTTTCTGTCTTGATCAAACAGACCCTCAGCTAACAATTTTTTTTCCAATAAGTCAGTAGCTTTTTTGATAGTTCCCTCGCCGACTGGATTAATGGCCTGGATATTAAAACTAAAGCCATAGAGATTATGCATCTTTGGCTTGCCGACAGCTTTTATAACCATTCCATCCTCAACAGGAAAAGATAGCTTATATACACTAGTGAAGCATCGTATGCTTGCTTCATCATCCTTTAAATCAAAATACACCCAACTACCCTTGCTAATCTTAAAATTTGTAACCTCACCCACAACAGCAATTATTGGGTAGGCTATATCAAATGTTTGATTTATCGAATCAACGAACTCACCAACGCTAAACTCAATCAGTTCCATCAACTGCTTCACTCATGCTTAGCTTAGATCTTCTGTGCCAAAAGTAATATCCAGGGGGTAATTGAATTAGGGTATTAAGAACTCTGTACATTATAGTCACTGAAAGGCTCAGATTAGCTGGGATTCCTGCGGCAACCATTACTGCAACCATCATTGCTTCATATACACCTATTCCCCCTGGAAGAACCGCAATCAGACCTGCAAAATTCGCAATTGCATAAGCAAGAATTATGGCCCCAGGATTTACCCAATGCCCAAATGCCAGATATACAACATAAATCGACATAAGCTCAGTTATATTATTAATAAAGCCGTAATAAAGTGGTTTCTTGAGTTCTGGAAGCTTAGATTTCAAAATATTGTAGTTATCATGGAAATCTTCAAATACGAATTTAGCTCTTTCTAGATTGATCATTTCTGGATGTTTTGGCAGTACAAAACCAATTATCTTATTCATTATTTTAGTAAGATATACAAAAGTCGTAGTTATTCTGCTCTTACTTCCGATTATATATACAAAAAGAAATATTCCGGCAATGATTAAACCTGAAGAAAAAGAGGCTACAAAGATTACAAACTGATTGACGTTTCCATTAATGGCTAGCAAAAATAGTCCGAATATAACAAGAACCTGAAAGGATATAAATATGAGAGCTAGCTTCATCACATATGTAAAAGTCGCCCTGCCTACAGTTATCTCCTTGGATCTTATTCTGGCTGCAAAATATGAAGCACCTGAAAGTCCACCGCTAGGAAAGACATTATTAACAAAATTTAATTCCAAAGAGAGTACATACAGATAATAAAAACTCAGCTTATTGCCAAGAACACCAAGGATAGATTGAAAAAGCCTGGACTGAGCATAATAATTCCATCCCTGAATTGGAATCATTAAGAGCAGCCAAGCCGCATTAACATGTTTTAGGTTTTCAAATGTTTGACTGAGCTGATGTCTCAACGCAAAAGCCAAAACTATCAAAGCAAAAATAGTTAAATAATTAACTATTAGTTTCCAGCGCTTAAGTATAAAGTTCTTTTCGCTCATAATATAGATGCTATTATACCCAAAAAAATGATTTAAAGCGCTATACTTAATATAAATATGAAAAGTTTATTACTATTAGGTCGTCAAAAAGATATCGCTCTCGCTGAACTTGAGAGTCTTTATGGCTCAGAAAACTTTACTAGAGTGTCTGAAGACATAGTTGGCTGCATGCTTCCTGCCGAAGAGATAGATTTTCATCGACTAGGAGGATGTGTTAAATTAGCTAAACTTGTGAAGGAGTACCCTCTCAGCGATTGGTCTAGACTAGAAAAAAGCATTTCTGAGGATATTTTAGATATTCTTAATATTCCAATCGAAGGTAAACTTCAGTTTGGAGTAAGTTGCTATGGCCTAAAATTAAAAGTGGAGCAAATCAGAAATCTTGGATTAACCCTTAAAAAAAATGTTAAACAAGCTGGTCAATCTATAAGAATGATTCCAAATCAAAATCTACAGCTCAATAGTGCCCAAATATTGCATAATAAGCTTCTTGGACCGAGAGGTTTCGAGCTTTTAATCATAGCCTCCAACAGCTCCTACATTGTAGGAAAAACCATAGAAGAACAAGACATTGATGCATATTCTGGCCGAGACTATAATCGCCCATTCAGAGACTCAAGAGTTGGGATGCTACCTCCTAAGTTGGCTCAAATATTAATAAATCTAGCCTCGCCCAAAGAATCAGATGTTGTATTGGATCCTTTTTGTGGAACAGGTGTAGTTTTGCAGGAAACCTTGCTAGATAAATTCATAGCCTACGGAACAGATATTGAGCCTAGAATGATAGATTATTCTGAAGGTAATATAAAATGGATTAAAAATATTTACGGTATTGATAGTGAAACGAACCTTGAAGTTGCCGATGCAACAAATCACGAATGGCAACATTTTGACTGTGTAGCCGCTGAGACATATCTTGGACAAGCATATAGTTCATACCCAGACAGCGCAAAACTTAAAACTAATGTCCAGAATTGTGACACTATAATTTCTAAGTTCCTTCAAAATATTCACGACCAGTTACCAATTGGGGGAAAAATGGCTTTAGCATTGCCTGCTTGGGAGAATAGAATACAAAAAAACTTTATTAGCCTTCCCCTTCTTGACCATCTCGAGAATCTGGGGTATAATCGATTAAGTTTTTCAATTACCCGAAACAATGATTTATTCTATCATCGTCCAGGACAAATTGTAGCAAGACAACTAATAGTTATAACTAGGAATTAAAATATATGTCACACGTAAAAGCTGGTGGATCAGCAAAAAATACTCGAGATAGTCCAGGTAAAAGACTTGGTGTTAAATTATATGCAGGTCAAAAAGTTACCGTAGGTCAAATTATTGTCAGACAAGTAGGACTAACAAAAAGAGCCGGCAAAGGCACTATGCTAAGTCGAAACTTTAGCATACACGCAGCTAAAGACGGTGTTGTAGGCTTTAGAACTCGTAAAGTTACTAGATTTACTGGTCGTTCAGTTAGACGAACTGAAGTTTTTGTAGATTAAGCCATAGACTTAATTCTAGAAACCACCTCTCCTGTTATAATTTGGGATTTTACTAAATAAGCATCTGCTCCTAGAGTCTTGGCTTTCTCCTGATCAGATTCTTGCCCAAGTGCGGTAAGCATCATTACTTTTATTTGGGCAGTTGCCGGTGTATTTTTCAAAATATCTAAAACTTCAAATCCGTTAATTTCAGGCATCATTATGTCGAGAACTATAAGGTCGGGATGAAATTCAACAGCAGCTGCAAGTGCACTTTCACCATTATTAACTCGCTTTACTTCAAATCCTTCCGAATCGAGGCGTTTAAAATATATGTCAGCCAAGGCATTGTCGTCCTCAACTAATAGAATCTTCTTTTTTATCTGAGTTTTAGCTTCATCCATTGATTATAAGCTATACCATCATAGAAATTATTGCAACATACTTCTGATAAAACCGTCAAACATTGGATGAACTCTTGTTGGTCTAGATTTAAATTCTGGATGAAACTGACTGGCTAAAAAGAAATCATTTGCTGGAGCTTCTATCATCTCAACCAAATCACCTTGTGGCGACAAACCAACAGCTCTAATGCCCCATTTTTCATACTCAGGAATATATTCATTATTGCACTCATAACGATGTCTGTGCCGCTCTACAATGCTTTTAGAGCCATACAGTTTACGAGCTAAAGACTTAGACTCAAGTTCACAAACATAATCCCCGAGTCTCATAGAGCCACCTGTATTTTCCTTGCCAACCTGATCACTCATCGTTGAGACTACAAGATGTTTTGAGTCTGGATTTATTTCTTGGCTGTTTGCATCTTCAATTCCTGAATTCCTAGCAGCTGCTATTATAGCTACCTGTAAGCCCAAGCAAAGCCCTAGATAAGGTAGATTATTGGTTAGCGCATATTGTGCGGCGGATATTTTACCTTCTACTCCTCGAATACCAAAACCACCCGGAACCAAAATACCGTCAACTTCTTTTAAAGCTTTTTCTCTTTTCCTCTGGTTAGTCATTTCTTCAGCATCAATCCATTGAATATTAGCCTCGCAACCATTAGACCAAGCAGCAACCCTAATTGCCTCAAATACCGACATATATGTATCTGCATTATCCATATATTTAGCTACAAGGCCTACATTTATTGTTTTGTCATACTTAGCGTTAGCCTTCTCAACAACATCCTGCCATTTTTTCATATTAGGTTTTTTTGTCTTCAGTTTTAATTTATTAGCAATAACACCCACAAGGCCTGTTTTTTCGAGTGTGATCGGCACCTTATAGATTGTTGATTCATTTGGTACTAGTGCGATTGAATCTTCGCCAATACCGCAGAATAAACTCAATTTTTTACGTATAGAGTCCTTTGCAGGATTTTCACTTCTAGCAACTAAAATATCTGGTATTATTCCTAAACTTCTTAAATCTCTTACTGAGTTTTGAGCAGGTTTTGTCTTTATTTCTTGACTAGCTCCAAGATATGGCAAGTAAACAACATGAATATAAACACAATTTTGGCGACCCACCCTGTAACTAAACTCTCGAATAGCCTCAATAAAACTCAATGATTCGTAGTCCCCAACTGTTCCACCTATTTCAACGATATGCACATCGTAACCCTTTCCAGCTAATTCAATGTAATCCTGTATCTTGCTTGTTACGTGAGGAATTATTTGAATCGAGTTTCCTCCAGATTTGCCATCTCTTTCATCTTGTATTACATCCAAGAGAACCCTACCGCTCATAAGACTACTGGGTTGAGTAAGTTCTTCATCTAAAAATCTTTCATAATGACCAAGATCAAGGTCAGTTTCAGCTCCATCTTTGGTTACGAAACATTCTCCGTGCTCTCTTGGGTTTAAAGTCCCAGCATCGATATTTAAATATGGATCGCATTTTTGTATATTTACTTTAAGGCCTCGAGCTTTAAGTAGGTTTCCAATAGAGGCGGCAGTAATACCCTTGCCTAATCCAGACAAGACGCCACCTGTAACAAAAATATACTTAGTCGGCTTCTTTGGCACCGCTTTTACCCCTATTTATTGATTAGATACTACCTTATTTTTGGTTCTAATGGCAAGTTTTTTATTTATTTTCAATTATTTGAGTAGCTGCATTAAGCTGAGTATCGTTTCCGTTAGCAATTTCCGACTGAGTTATTGTTACGATTTTATCAGGCGTGATTCCTTTGTGCTGGATGTTGCTTCCATTGGGTCGATACCATTTTGCCACAGTAATCTTTGCTTCTGCTCCATCGCTCAGATTAAATATCTTCTGTTCAACACCCTTACCAAAGGATTTTACCCCAACTATTTCAGCTACATTATTATCATGAAGTGCTCCAGCAGTTATTTCAGCAGCACTGGCGCTTCCACCATCAATCAAAATTACTGTCGGTATTCCATTTAGAACATTGTTAGCACCGTCGGCGGTATATGAATCTAGAACCCGATCTCCTGCTTTATCTTGCATAATTAACTGTCCGCTGCTTAGCCACAAATTACAGACCTTTAATGCGGCATCTACTAGTCCGCCGGGATTTCCTCTTAAATCTAGCACAATCCCTTTAACTTTTTTATCTTTTAGTTGTTGAGCAGCTTTTGCGGCAAGATCACCGGTGTCCTGAGTAAATTGAGTTATTTGTATGTACCCAATATTATTGTTTATAACCTTACTGTTAACGCTTGGTACAGTGATGTTTTCCCGCTTAATTTTGAAAGTAAGACGTTGTGACTTATCTCTTACTACACTAAGACTTACGTAGGTATTGATAGGCCCTCTTATTTTATTTACTGCTACATCTATCAACATGTTTGTTGTACTGGTGCCATTAATTTCAGTAACAATATCCTGTGCTTTCAAACCTGCTTTCTCAGCTGGAAATCCTGCAATTGGGGTCTCTATAATAATTTGGCCATCACTATTCTTGCCCATCTGTGCACCAATTCCACTGAATGACCCATTAAGCTCATCATTAAAAGCTTTGGTCTGAGATGCGCTAAAGTATTCGGTATATGGATCATTGGTAGAATTTGCCAATCCAGTTTTTAATCCATCTAATACTTGAGTATTCGTAAGATTACCGTCGTAATTATTTCTAAGAAGTTGGTATAACTGATTCACCGAAGAATAATCAATATTTGACGATAGGCCTTTATTGATATTGTTCATGCTGGAAAATCTAATATTACCTTCTCCAACATTCAGCCCAACTAAATAAACAGCAATTATTAAGACGAAGACAGCTATGTGTTTAAGGCGTGGTTTCTTGACTTTTTTTGACAAATTAAACTTAACTTTTTTTACCATTACCTACAACTCCAGTGCTTAATTTATACTGCTTATAATTATAGACAAATTTGGATGAAATGACTAAAGTTATTTTTAATGGATAAAATAGAATCCATCGTAAGGACGTAGCTTAACGTAAAACTTACCATCTAAGTATGTATTCATTTCAAAAGTAACAATAGATCCTGATGGAACAACTGATCCAGCATAGGTCTGCCCTGGAGTAGCGACAACTATCATCACGTGGCCCCACTGGCCAGATGTTTTAACAGCTATGGCCCCAACCTGAGGAGTTTGATCTACCGGGTGATTTGAATAATTTATCCACTGTTTAGCGTCCCCAGTTACCGTAAAATCTGTATGGCCCTCTACTGAAGTAAAATACCAGTATGCGAATGAGGTGCATTCTCGATTAGGAAAGTAGCCTGAAGTGGTAACAGAATCCTCTGGGGCATCACACCATGGCATTGGATAGCCACCATTTCCTGCTCCCAGGAGTGCATCACATGCTCCACCAGAACCCGAACTATTTGGTGGTATAACATTCCCTGAGCCAGCTGAGTTAAGAGCAGCCTGTTGAGCCCTCAGAGCAGCAATTTTATCTTTATTACCTGCAATGTCTTGATTATATTTATCTTGCTGACTTTGATTATAGCCAAGCATATCTTGCTGTTTTTTCTGATCGGCAACCAGCTGATCGTTTTGAGTTTTCTGAACTGCTAGAGTCTGCTGTACTTGGGCTTTTTGAGAATTAAGCTGATTCTGAAGATCGGCAATTTGATTTAATGTTTTTTGTATTTTACCCTCTACCGCCTTATGATAAGTTTGTTGATCCACATAAACACTTAAATTTTTACTTGAAGCTAACTCTTCAACGGTACTTGATGAACCGCTAACATATATTGCTCTAACATTAGACCCTAAAACCTGCTTTTGATAATCTAAATCTTTTTGGGCTTTATCTATTTTAACCTGAAGATCATCAATACTTTTTTGACTAGCATTAATAGCATTCTGAGCTGAATTAATTTGGGTTTGTAGTATTCTTACCGCATCCTGATAGCTAGTTGCCTGTACTTGTAAATTATCTATATTAGACTGAACCGATTTATTTGAATTCTGAAGTGTGTCTATTTGCTGTTGTAAAGATTCAGCTTTTACCATAATAGGCGTAGCTGCCAAGAATATTATTCCTAAGGCTATTAATAGTAAACTTTTATTTATTCTTTTTATCAACATTTTTTTATATTTTTTATTACACTACTAATTATAACATAACCTCTTTATTTGTGTAAATGTCGTAGATATTATTTTGAGGTTCGAAGTTTTAGATATCTAGCAGTTGCAATGATTGAGAAAAGAGCCCCTAGCGATAAACCAAGCAATAGCTGGATCCCAACCAATAACCAAAAATTATTATTGAAATACTTCGTCGCATATCCAATGTCTAGAAGCCCTAAGCTGCTAGCCTCAAGACTAGATGAAAAAATACTAAACATTATTTTTATTACACCTATTGATACTAGCGCTGAAATGAAACCATATATACAAGCCTCAACAACAAATGGACCTCTAATATACCATGGTTTTGCTCCTAGAAGTCTCATTATAGTTATTTCATCCTTGCGATTGAATATAGCCATCCTAAGCGTGTTGAAAATAATCAGAGCAGATACTAACGCAAAGATTACGATTCCAACTACTCCTGCTTCTCTCATGACAGTTGTAGCTTTAGCTATTCTATCTATTGCCTGTTTTCGATCACCAGAATAAGATGTACCGAGCTGAGCATCCTGAAAAGATTTATATTGTTTTTGATTAATGAAATTCTTTATATCTTGGATTTTATTAATATCGTATGGCGATATGTTAAGACTTGCAGGTAGCGGATTTCCAGTTTCATCTACAGCATTAAGTAAATTTTGATTACCGGCATTTTCTGATTTATATATAGCTAATGCTTCGTCTTTTGAAACATAGTCTACACTTTTTACGTTAGTCAGGCCTTTTAGTTGTTGCTCAAAATTTGTAAGTTGCCTATTAGTTATTGAGTCTGCTAAATAAATAGTTATATTAATCTTATTATTTATCTGATTAATGGTATTGCTGAAAGTTACGTTAGCTATGAAAAGAAAAAGACTGATGAACAATGTCACTGTCATAACAGCAATTGCAGGTAACGCTAAAGAAAGATTTCTAAAAAAATTTATAAATCCAGTTTTTATCACTCTATTGAATGTAATCCAAAATTTTTTCATAGCCTGTAACTTGCGTTGCTCCTATCGCTAATAATTTTACCGTTTTCTATAACAACGACTCTCCTTTTTAGCTTATTAACTATCTCTTGATTATGAGTAGTTAGAAGCACGGTTGTTCCATAACGATTAATTTTTTCAAGAACCTTAATTACATCCCAGGCATATTTTGGATCTAGATTTCCCGTTGGCTCATCTGCGATAAGTATTTTTGGCTGCCTAACAATTGCGCGAGCAATAGCTACTCGTTGTCTTTCGCCACCAGATAATTCATAAGGCATATTGCCTGCTTTATTCTTTAAATTAACTATTTCTAGGACTCTAGGCACAGTATTTTGAATTTCTTTATTACCTATACCGACAATCTCGAGCGCAAATGCTACATTTTCGAAAACCGTACGGTTGGGAAGTAATTTGAAATCCTGAAAAACTACTCCAATTTTACGCCTTAACAAAGGTATATCTTTATCCTTTAATTTGTCATAATCAATTCCACCAACAACAATTTTTCCAGAGGTTGGCTTCTCTTCCCTTGTTAGAAGCCTTAGGAGAGTTGTTTTACCGGCCCCACTTTGACCAACAACAATAACAAATTCCTTTGGTTCTATATGCAAATTAATTCGCTCTATAGCCGTGGACTTTCTGTTATATATTTTTGATACCCTATCAAGTAAAATCATATGCTTTTTATATTATATCAAAAGCATTATCATACTCGTAATGATTTTAGAGAATTCTATTATTTGAAATCTAGGTAAGACTCAATAAGCTTATCAATATCACCATCTAGAACTGAATCTATATCGCTTGTCTCAAAACCTGTTCTTAAGTCTTTTACCTGTTTATACGGATGTAGTACGTATGATCTAATTTGACTGCCCCATTCGGCAGATTGATTTGGACCCTTAATATCTTCAAGATTATCCTTGTGCTGTTCGATTTGAAGCTGTACAAGCTTTGATCGTATAATTGTCATTGCCACTTCTTTATTTTGAGCTTGGCTTCTTTCATTTTGTATTGCGGCATTTATGCCAGTTGGAATGTGAGTAATTCTTACGGCTGAGTCAGTAGTATTTACCGACTGACCGCCGTGACCACCAGCCCTATAAACATCTATTTTCAAATCTTTAGGGTCTATTTCTAATTTACTAGGTTTATCAATTTTAGGTAGAATTTCAACCTTTGCAAAGCTAGTTTCCCTAAGGTTGTTTGAATTAAATGGGCTAAGTCTTACCAGCCTATGAACCCCGTGCTCTCCCTTAAGTATTCCATAAACATCAGCACCATCAATCTCTAGCGTAACACTCTTTAAACCTGCCTCCTCACCCGGTGATTCATTTATAACTCTCACGTTAAGCCTATTTTTATCCGCCCAGCGACTATACATTCTGAGCAACATTTGTGTCCAATCTTGAGCATCAGTTCCACCTGCGCCCGCGAATATACTTACAATTGCACTATCTGAATCAAATGGGCCAGAGAATCTCATCTGCAATTTAAGGATCTCGTATTGGCTCTTAATGCTATCAATTAATTCTAATATATCATTTTCAATATTTTCGTCATTGAGCTTAATCAGATCATTAAGATATATAATATCCTGACTGATACTCCTCCAGGGATCAATTTTTTTTTGTAGCAATGCTATTTCCTGCATAGATTTTTGGGCTTTTTCAGAATTTGACCAAAAATCTTGTTTCTTTGATTCATTAACTAGCTTTGATTCAGATTCAATTAATTGATTATAATGAATTTTAACTAATGCCTTACTAACGATTTCGGTAATCTCAGATGCGTTATTCTTATGCTTATCCATGCTATCCTATTGGCTTAGTCGCCAAAGTGATTTAAGTCGATTACGTAAATCAATCGCCATTTGTTCGTTGGTGTTTCCAAGAATTCCTAGTCCCCAAATATTATCTTCAAACATCGTCCGTGAAACTGAAATTATTCCTGCTTTATCAATTTTTTTTATTCTATCAGGCACCTGGTAATAATCCTCTATAACTCCATCAAAAAAGAATCTATTGCTGTAGCCTGACATTATTCCACCTACAGTCTGTGCGCTTCTTTGAAACCTGCCCAAAGAATATTGTTTTGCTTCTGCAACATCGTCATTAGCTAGCTCACCATTAAAAACCTTAGTTAGCTCACTGATTATAATATCAAATAAAGGCTCTATATTCTCAAGCATTACTTGAGACCCAAACCACCAATTAGAACTCTTGCTTGACTGACTGTAGCCTGAGTTCATGCCATAAACTAAGCCTCTTTCTCTCGCTGTTCCAAGAATTTTCGAGTAAAGAGTTTCCGTTAACATTGTATTTACTAGACCTAAAGCATCAGACTCAGAATCGGTTAATTTACATTTTGAAAAACTATCAATATAGAAATATATTGTGTCTACTGAACTATTTTTAATGAATAATGGAGTTGTTAGTTTTTTAGGAATTTCGTGAGGTAGCTTAGGTCGGCCATTACCACTTGGCAAATCAAGGCTTTCCATTAAGGCTTTAATTATTGCCTGCCGATGAGGAGTAATTTTACCAGCTATTACAAATCTCAAATTATTCAGAGTATGGGTTTTATGATAATGCTCCCATATATCTTCCAGCTTAACGTTCTTCATTAGCTTTAGTCTCTCTTGATCCGTCTTGGCTACATAGCCGTATTTTTCTCTCAGAGCCAAACTCAAGTGCCTAAAATGATTATTGGATCTTGAGGCTAGCTCTTCTTTAACGTTTCCTGATTCGGCGACAAATTCATCTTCAAGGAACAATGGTTTACTAATAGATACCAATAAAAGGTGAAGAATCCTTTCCCATTCAAAATCTGCACATTCTGCTTCATAGGTTATGTCATAGGCATTCGTAGAAGCGTTATTATAAGCACCGTTTTTTTCAAATTCAGCCTGAAATGCTCGTGCCTTTGGTATAAATTGATTTGCTCCGAGTAGTAGGTGCTCCATCAGATGAGGGGTTTCCCACTTAGCGTCACTAACCATGTATTCTCCAGCTCTAAAGCTTAACTCAAAGGTCATAACACTTGCATCAGGTACATTTATTAATAGGCCTTCAGCCCCACTATCGAGCTTTAACTGGCTTACTGTATGTTTCATTAACTCTTATTTTCTTTTTCTTGCTTTAGATTTTCTTTGTCGCTCGGCTTTGTGAGCTTTCTTCCTGCTGCTACTTTTATTTTTATTAACTTCGGTTTCAGTTTTCTTGCTTACAAAATCTGTCTCACCAAAATCTTCTGCAGTTGTTATCTTATCAGCATTAGCTGTTGAGTGACGAGCAGCCCTAGTAATATCAGTCTCAATTGATCTTTCAGCCATACTAGGTTCCGCATGATAAAGAGCGCTGACTATGTCATGCCTTAATATGGACTGCATAGATTCAAACATATTCTGAGATTGACGTCTGTATTCAACTAATGGGTCTCTTTGGCCGACGCTCATCCAGTGTATGCCTTCACGGAGGTGATCCATGTTCTCTAGATGTTGCATCCACAGATTGTCTAAAATTTGAAGATAAATTTCTCTTTCGATTTTTCTCATTACGTCCTTACCGAAAGATAATTCTCGACCTTCATAAATTTCTTTTGCTTCTTCAAGCAAGACTTTCTCGAATTTATCATGAGGCGAATCAAATAATCTCTCCATAGTTTCTGGAGAAAGTGGTATAACCTCATTAATCACTGACTTAAGATCATCCGTTGAAGGCATTGAAAGCTCAGCCAGAGTCTTGACTTGCTCTTCTATGAGAATCTTGATTCTCTTCGATATATCTTCAGCAAGCAATATCTCTCTACGCATACTGTAGACTGCTTTACGGTGTCGATTCATAACGTCGTCATATTGGACTACATTCTTTCTTTGATCAAAATGAAATCCTTCAACTTTTTTCTGAGCACCTTCAAGACTTTTTGAAATGAGCCTATTTTCAATTGGCGTATCGTCATCGACTTTTAATCTATCCATAAGTCCTGAGATTCTGTCTCCGCCGAATATTCTCATTAAATCGTCCTCTGTGCTAACAAAGAATTGAGTTAGACCAGGATCACCCTGTCGCCCAGAACGACCTCTAAGCTGATTATCGATTCTTCGACTTTCATGTCTTTCAGAACCAAGAACAAATAGTCCACCAAGCTCTTTAACATCATCATCAAGAACAATATCTGTGCCTCGTCCAGCAATGTTAGTAGCTAGTGTTACTGCTTTTTTCTCACCAGCTTTAGAGATAATTTGTGCTTCTTTTTCATTATTTTTTGCATTCAAAATCTTATGAGGCACTCCTGCTTTTTTTAGGGCATCGCTTAACATTTCATTTTTCTCGATAGATACAGTTCCTATTAGTACGGGCTGACCTTTTTCATAACAAACCCTAACTTCTCTTGCAATTGCCGAAAATTTACCTTTTTCAGTCTTATATATCCTGTCTGGCCTGTCAATTCGGTTGATCACTCTGTTAGATGGGATATCGACTACGTCTAGCTTATATATCTGATGAAACTCTTCACTTTCAGTTAAAGCGGTGCCTGTCATCCCGCCAAGTTTACCGTAGAGCCTGAATAAGTTCTGGAAGGAAATTGATGCTAATGTCATTGATTCTTGCTGAACCTCAACATTTTCCTTTGCCTCAATAGCCTGATGAAGACCTTCATTGTATCTTCTTCCCTTCAGTAGTCTTCCTGTAAACTCATCAACGATAACTATCTCTCCTTCGCGTGTCACAACATAGTCTTTATCTCGTTTGAATAAAGCCTGGGCCTTAAGAGACTGCTCCAGGTGGTAAATTGTTCTGATATTATCTGACGCATAGAGGTTCTCTATGCCTAGTATTTCCTGAACTTTTTCTATCCCTTTATCGGTTAATATGACGGTTTTTCTTTTTTCATCTGTCTCAAAGTGGTCCTCGGCATTTAGTTGCTTAGATATTTTAGAAAACTGTGAATAAGCATTCGCGCTCGTAACCGAAGGCGCAGATATAATCAGAGGTGTTCTTGCTTCATCGATTAAGATTGAGTCAACTTCATCTACTATTGCGTAATGTAGGTCTCTCTGACGAAGCTGATCAACCTCTCTAACCATATTGTCTCTAAGGTAATCAAAGCCAAATTCATTATTTGTTCCGTATGTGATATCAGCCTTATAGGCTTCTTGCCTGGTTATCGGCTTAAGATGCCTAAATCTTTCGTCAGAATGATCTTTATTTATATAGTCTTTGTCATATATAAATGATTCATCAGGAATAATTACGGCCGTAGATAAGCCAAGAAAATCATAAACCTGGGCCATCCATCCAGAGTCTCTTTGCGCCAAGTAATCGTTTACGGTGACAACATGAACGCCTTTTTCAGTTATTGCATTTAGAAAAACGGGCAAGGTTGCAACTAATGTCTTACCTTCACCTGTCTTCATTTCTGCTACATTCCCCTCATGAAGAACCATTCCGCCTATCAACTGAACGTCAAAATGGCGTTGACCTAAAGTTCTAGTAGCGGCTTCTTTAACTAGGGCAAACGCATCAGGCAATATATCATCTAGGCTTTCTTTAACCAGTCTTTTTTTAAGAACAGCTGTTTGGCTCTTAATTTGAGAATCAGACATTTTTGAATATTTGTCGGCCAATCCATTAATAAGCTTAACTTTTTTTCTAAGCCTTTTGATTGTTTTTACTTGAGGATCTCCAAGTATACGCTTAATAGTCTTCTTCACTAAATACTCCTCTAGTTTTTTTCACTAGTATATATTGTAACTTGTTATTTGATAAAATGCGACACTAAAAAGCTAAATTTACTCTTAAATTTCAGCTCCTCGTTTCTTGCGCAATAAATTCAAACTATGTCTTATTTTTGATGGACTATGTAAGTCTTTGTATTTTAGTATCTGATTTTTTAATTTAGCCTCGACAATGTCTACTGCAGCATAAATATTTAATGTAGTTTCGCTCGTAATCAGAACATCCTTAGGTAAAGTCATCTTAGCCTCACAGGTAAGCTTTCTTTTATCCTTTGCCTTAGATTCCTTTAACCATACTTCTGCATGGACACTTTCCCGAACATGCTTAGACATATACTTATCTAGATTAGCTATTTTTTTCATTACATACTTAGTCAAATCCTCGTCAACTGTCATATGTACGCCATTTATTGTGATGTTTTCGATCATAGTTCCTCTAGGCCTCCTAAATATTGTCTTAAAATTTGTGGAACCGATATCTTACCTTCTTTGGTTTGATTGTTTTCCATTATTGCTGCTAAAATCCTAGAAAAAGCAAAAACTGTTGCATCATTAGTGTGAACAAATTCTACCGAATTATCTTCTTTTCTGTATCTAGTCATTAGTGATCTTGCCTGATAATCTGTCATATAGTCTGCACTATGTGTTTCCCTGTATTTACCCTGGCCAGGAAACCAAACTTCAATATCCATTCCCTTCGCATTAGGTTTTCCGATATCTGCAGTACACTTCTCCAATAGTTGATATGGTAGGCCTAATTGGCTAACGAAATATTCTTCAATGGCTACTAATAATCTATGTTCATCAAGGCCTGTTTCGGGAGTCGAGAAAACTTCCATTTCTAATTTATCAAATTGATGAAGTCTAATTATTCCTTCAGTGTCTTTACCGTACGTACCAGCTTCTCTCCTGTAAGATGTTGCGTAGCCGAGATATCTTATAGGAAGCTCATTATTTGGCAATATTTCATCTTGGTACATATTACATAAACTATGTTCAGCGCTTGCATTCATCCACAGCTCATCGTCAGCCAGTTTATAAGTGACGTCGTCAGCGCTAAGCCTTGTCGTGGCCTGATAGCTGGCAGTATTAACTATTCCTGGTGGCAGAACCGGAACAAAGGGCTTAGTCGAGATATTCAACTGGTTTTCTTTTATTAATTGATCTAGGAAGGTTTCATCTGAAAGTTTGTCCATTACCCAATTTACAATAGCAAATTGTAACCTGACTAGATTGCCCTTTAGGTAGACAAATCTGGTTCCAGCGACCTTAGTGGCTCTAACTTTATCAATATATTTCTCAGACGGGTTAAGCTCCCAATGGTTCTTGGGCTCAAAGTCATATTCTTTTGGAGTGCCGACTTTTTTGACTACCTTGTTCTCATCCTCACTACTGCCCACAGGAACTACCCCAAGCGGCATATTAGGAACGTTCCTGAGTAAATCTTTTAGCTCAGCCTTAAGACCACTGATGACTTTTTCGATTTCAGAAGCTTTGTTTTTTAGCTCCTTACCTCTATCAATCTCTTCCTGATTGGGAGTGGTGTTGGAGAATTGTGAAGACAGCTGTTTTCTTTGCTTCTGTATCTCTTCAAGAATTGGTATGTTTTTTCGAATATTGCTATCTAAATCAATAATTTTATCTAGATTAATTTTATATCCCTTTTGAAGAGACTTTTCCTCAACTAGCTGTTTGTTTTCTCTAATAAATTGAATATCTAACATGGTTTAACCTAAGTATACTATTTTACCTTCTTATTTTTAATTAAATAATTCAAAGTCAGTTCAGTCCTTGATCTTGCGTACTGGCAATACTGACAGTCGTCTCCCGAGTCTGGCATATTTTCCTGCTCTAGACAGGCCTTTAGTTTCTTTATCGTAGGGGCAATCCATTTATCATCCCCAATGTATTCAATGATTTTGGTTCTAAATTCGACCTTATTGTAAAAACCATCTAGATCGAGCCTGCCATTTGTATAGACAAAATAGCCTTGATTGCTAACCTTAAATTTGTTTTTGCGGAGCAGCCATTGATAGACCTCCATCTGTCTTTTGTAAGATATTTGCCACGGAGCGTCTAAGCTTACTTCGCTTTTCTTAGCTGTCGCCTTATAGTCCACGACCATTAACTCGCCCAACTTGTTAACCCATACGTCATCTACAGCACCAAACAATAATAAGTTCGTAGCTTTATCTAAATACTGAACTCCGTAAAAATTTTCACGCCAATTATCTAACTCATCGTGAGCATATGGAATTGCATCAATTTTATACTCAACCATCATAGGATGAGGCTCTTTTAAGTCTCTGTATTTATCGAATTCTTTCTTAAATAAAAGATCCACTGCCTTGTTTATTTGGAATGGTGGAGTGTCTGGTTTGCTTATCTTGAGCCTACGATCAATCCAAAAACAGCGAGGACAATTAATGAAATCTTCTATTTTACTTCGGCTCACTTTATAGGGATCAAGTTGTCCTGGTCTATATGGAGCGGTTCTGTATCTTGTAAATCCTGAAAATGCCATTATTATAATTATATCAGCTTAAGGCAATATAATTCTCAAAATATCTGACGGCTTGCTTACCAAAAACTCAGGATTTTCGTTTTGCATAATCTGTTTTCCATTATAGCCCCAGGTAACACCTATTGAATGAATACCGGCTTTTCTAGATGCTTTTATGTCTCTTGTTTCGTCACCAATATAATAAGTATCGTTTCTATTTAACTTATTTTTATCAATAATTTTATTCAACGCCTTTGCCTTGCCCAATATTCCAACGCTACCATATATTTTCTTAAACAAACTTCTCATTTCCTTGTGCTTCATGTACTTATTAATATTTTTTACACTATTCGAGCTGGCAATATAAAGATTTACTCCATTGTTATCTAAACTTTTGATAAGATTCTCTACACCGGGAACCATCTTAAGTTGGTAAATATTTTTATTCATCTCATGTCGCCCCTTAACAATGAGTGCAGGAACCTTCCAGGGCCTGATCCTAAGCTCTTCGATTACTTTTGTTAGCGGCATCTCTCTAAGCTTTTCCACGTCAATATTTTTGATGTGTTCATTATTGGGATACCAGCCTAGGTACATATCTATTACAAAGTTCAAACTTTCGACAATAGTGCCGTCGAAATCAAAGATTACATTTTTCATTTTTGACCTATGGTCTTAGGATACCGAAGAATACTTGCCAAGCTAGTAGCGTTTTGGCCACAAGGCTCAGAATCATATACATTTTCTCGCCGAATAGGTAGTCTTTCCAGAAACCAATTTTCTTATACTGAAGATACATGTTTATCGCGAAACAATTGAAGCTAACAAAGATTGTTCCGTAGATGAAGTATACGAAAGTTGGTATTCCACCACCGCCGTAAAGACTAACTCCAAGGGTATAGATTAGAAAAACAACCCAAGGGATTAATCCTGCTATACATCCAATAATAAAACTCAACCAGTTCACTTTCTTAGCTTTTTGATTGTGCACTTCCATCACTAGACCCAATAAATTCATAACTAGTATAAGGGTAAAGATCATTAGCAAACTAGAAAGATCCGTTACGCCTGTCAGGAAGCTGACCGCTATCATCATTGTGCTGGCGCTGAATGAGTACTCAAACCATCTGAACTTGTTAATTCCATTCGTTAAGTCAGTTTCATATTTTTTCCTGAAATATGATGCAGCTAAAAGATGTGCAATTGCAGACATAAAGAAGAATGCTGCTATTACATATGCCATCCTAACGTCAAAAAGATGTCTTTGTGCAGTAATTAAAACCGGATGTCCTGCAGTAGATAGCAAAGGATTAACTGTTAGGAAATTTGTAGTTACTGGGAATGATCGATTTTGGCTCAAAACTAAAATTAGAGCACCAAAAGCTGCGTGCATTCCAGCCAATCCCTTATTCCACTTGTTCAGTTCAGGAAGGGTAACTTTTTTTCCAAATAAATCGTTAATTAATTTCATAATTACAATTATAGCAAGTAACTAAATCTAATCAACTTTCTCGTAGGATATGTGACACATACCCATCCCAGTTCTCTCGGTATACTTTTGATGGTACTCTTCAGCCAAATAAAATTCTTTTGCTTTTTCTATACTGGTTACGATCTTTTCTTTGTATTTTTGCTGAGCTTCATCCCTAATTTTATCTGCGGTATTTTTTTGAGCATCGTTGTAGTAAAAAATTGTTGACCTGTAGTTATCACCGATATCTGGACCCTGTCTATTTAGCTGCGTTGGATCATGCATCCTAAAAAATTGTTTCAAAATTGTTTCAAGGCTTACAATTTTAGAGTCATAAATTACTTCTAGTACTTCAGCGTGTCCAGTCTTATGAGAGCATACATCTTCATATGTTGGATTCTTTAAACTACCGCCACTATAGCCAACGTTTGTGCTCACAACTCCCGGTACTTGATCAAAATAATATTGAACGCCCCAGAAACAACCGGCGCCTAGTAATATTTTTTCCATAGTTATTTAGCTTCCGAGCTATAAAGTTCAGGATATATAGTTTTCGCAATCTGATCATCTTCCTGGCGAAGCTGAGGAAAAGGCACACCCTCTCTGGCGGTAACTCCCTCGAGGACCCAAAAAACTCTTTCGGAATATCCCCATCCACATGTAGGTGGCATGCCATATTCAAGCATCTCTACAAAATCTATATCTAACATCATGGCTTCCTTATCGCCCTCTTTGCGCAAATCTTGCTGTTCTTTGAATCTATTCAATTGCTCTACAGGATCATTCAATTCACTCCATCCATTTCCAAGCTCAGTTCCAGCAATGATTGGCTGAAATCTCTCCACAGTCATAGGCCTACTAGAATCAGTCTTAGCAAGTGGACTTATAAGAAGCGGAGTATTTATAAGCCAAGCTGGGCCAGCAATAGTCTTCCTAAGATTCTTCCAAAGCTTATCGATACCTCTTGCTAGATTATCGGTTTGTTCGACTTGAAGCTTATTGTCACTCAGAGCCTTTTTAACGTCATCTAGAGTGCATGTGAAAACATCTATCGAATATCTATTCATCAGCTGTTCAGCGTAGTCTAAATGCTCCCAGTCTTTAGATAGATCGACTTCAAACCCTTTGATATTAAATTTTAGAGTTCCAAAAGTCTTCATGGCCACATCTTGGAACATTTTAGTCATGAAATTCATACCATCTTTCCAGTCAGCAAAAGCCCAATACCATTCCATAGCTATATGCTCCGGTAAATGCTCTTCAGTATAGTTTTCGTTCCTGAATCTAGGTCCTATATCAAAGACTTTTTCATATCCACCTCCTATTAATCTTTTTAGGGGTAGTTCATGACTTATTCTTAGATAAAAGTCCTGGTCAAGAGCATCCATGTGAGTTACAAAAGGATTTGCGTCTGCGCCTCCAGTTGTATGCTCCAGAACAGGGACATTAACCTCAATAAAATCATTCTTAATTAAATAATCTCTGGTGTATTGCCAGAACTTACTTCGTCTAATAAACCGATCATGGATATCTTGATTAACGTTTAAATCAACGTATCTTCTTCTTAGCCTCTCCTCTTTATTGGTGAAACCATCCCAAGAAGTAGGCATCGGTCTTAGGCTTTTTGCTAGTAGTCTAAGATTATTTACTTCGAGACTTATTTCACCCGTTTGAGTTTTGATAATCTTCCCTGATGCTTCAATGAAATCACCCGCATCCAATAAATTGATATCGTTATAATTAATTTCGCTCTCAGTGTAGTTGGCTGAATCTAGGTTTTCAGCCTTTAAGAATAATTGAATTTTCCCAGAATCATCCTTAATTACAATAAATGCAATCTTACCGATTTTTCTTAAAGTAATAATTCTACCTACTAGCGATGCATCAGTATTAATATATTTATCGAAATTCGAAATAATGACATCAATTTTTGATGACCTTTTAGAATCAGCTGGAAAAGGATTAACCCCTTTATTCTTTAGCTCTTCTAATTTGCGAAGTCTTTCGCCACGTAACTCTTGTAGTGTAGCCATATTACACTAATTGTATCTAATAAAGAGTGATTTGACTAGGAGATACTTACTATCTTATAAGTGGTAGTTTCAGCAGGTGTTGAAATCTCGACGTCTTCACCCTCTTTTTTACCTATAAGTATTTTACCAATTGGCGACTCATCTGAAATTTTACCGTTTAAAGGGTCAGCTTCAACCGTACCAACTACTTGAAATTCTTTATTTCCACCCGATTCAGTCTTTAGTTTCACACTAGATCCCAATCTTACGATTGTGTTGTTTTTAGGAACTACGATTAACTCAAGATTTTTTAGGATATTATCTATTTCGCCGATTCTATTCTCGTGACGCTCTTGATCTTGTCTGGCTATACTGTATTCAGCATTTTCTGCCAAATCACCAAACTCTCGAGCAGTCTTAATTCTATCGGAAACAGCTTTTCTTTGAGACATTAAATCCTCAAGTTCGATTTTTAATTCAGCTACTCCCTCTTTGGTCATTCTGTATGTTTTTTTCATTATTCTCTCCTTAAGTATTTTGCAAATTTATTCTTACAGGTTTTAGGTAATTTTATGAGCTATCTTTATCAAGTTTTTCGATAATTTTCATTAAATCATCGGGTTTTATATATTTACTTTCTTTCTGCGTGCGATTCTTGATTTCTAACTCACCCTTAGCGATATTTTTTTCGCTAATCACCACTCTCAGCGGTATTCCGAGAAGGTCAGCGTCAGCAAATTTTTCACCAGGCCTAACGTCTCGGTCATCATATATTACATCAATCTTTTTGACAGTCAAGCTCTTATATATTTTCTCCGATTCTTTAACAACTTCCGGACTGTTGCCTAATGCCGAGATAATCACCTTATAAGGCGCTATATTATACGGCCACACAAGTCCATTGGCATCCGAGAAATATTCTATTATTACACCCATCAGTCTCGATATACCAATTCCATATGATCCTAAAACTACTGGCCTATTTACTCCCTCTTTGTCTGTGAAGTAGATTCCAAGCTCTTCACTCTTTGTAGTTCCAAAACTAAATATGTTGCCAACTTCTGCCGCCCTAACCTTTATGAAATCTTTCTTATCGAGGTTAAGCAAATCCAAAACATCTTCATTAAAGACCTCGTCATTTAATGCAACGTTGTTCTCTTTATTGACATAAATCGTATCTTCACCAGCATCAACAATAGTCTGAAATTCATGAGAAAATTTATCTGTAAAGGCTCCTCCAGATGCAAATGTGAAATATGTATCCTTGCCTAGCCCAACTTTGTTAAATATATTTAAATAAGCCTTAGTGACCAAATCGTAGACTTCTTTGTGTTGTTCTTCTGTTTCCGAGAAAGAATACATGTCCTTCATGACAAACTCTCTGGTTCTCATAATACCGCTTTTAGCTCGAGTCTCATTTCTAAGTTTATTTTGAAATTGGTAAACAGATGTTGGTAAATCTCTATATGAACTGATATATTCTTTCATCATGTTGCCTATCTGCTCTTCATGCGACCAGCCAAAACCAACTTCTGTTCCATTCTTTAGTTCACTCTTGAACCAAATATCAACTATTTCATCATCCCACCTATTTGTTTTCTCCCACAGCTCTTTCTCTTGAAGAGATGTCATAGTAAGCTCTTGAGATCCTAGTTTGTTCATCTCATCTCTAACAATAGCTTGGATGTTATTCATGACTTTAAGCCCTAGAGGCATGAATGAGTACACGCCAGCCATTTCTTTGTGGATATAACCAGCCTTAATTAACAACTGCGCATTTAAAGACTGCTCGTCAGCGGGAAATGACTTTCTAGTTTTTGTAAATAATTGCGTTAATTTCATTTATATATTGTATCAATAGATTTAGTGGATTAGAAATAATCCAATAAAAGCGACTCCATTTTTTATGCTATGAAGTATTATTGATGACCATAGCCCTCGAGTTTTTTCTCTGAGGAATGACGAAACCATTGAGAGTATGAAAGTATCAAGGCCTGCTATCCATAAAAGACCGCCCGATTTACTTTCTAACAGGTGCGGTGCAGCAAAAATAAGGCTCGTAAATAGTGCAGCGTAAATAAATTTCAGTTTTGTTCTAAGCCCGCTAAATAGAAAACCTCTAAAAATAATCTCTTCAGCGACTGGAGGTAAGACCACCAGGCTAAGAAAAGTTATAACTAATGCCGACGACCCTTGAACGTGTTGGAAGCCAATACTTTGCGACTGATTGATGTTGAATGACTTAACAAAATAACTAATTAATAATGCAATAGCATAAAATGATATTATATATACTAGGAAACCGCATAAGCTATATACAATGTCTTTATATTTGAATTTAACTAAGCCGATTAACTTAAAGGTTGACTTTTTCCATCTAAGAAATGCAGCAATGATTGAGATAGAAGCTACCTCAACAATCAGAACATAAGAAAACTGACCAATCACTGAATTACTAAGCCAATCATTAGACTCTTTACTGTTCCAATGAAGTAACTTGAAATATATTGTAAAAATTATTATTGCAAAAATTTGAGTCAAAAAATAGATTGATACAGTCAGCACTATAGACCATATTGGCCCCCAGGTAATATTTTTTTCATAGTATTCATCCTCAGAAGAATGAATAGCTTTTTTAAAACTAAAAGAATCTTTTGACATCTACTATAGAAATTAAGACTACTAGAACCATTAAACCAAGGAAGCCTAGCCCATGAACGATATCTTCGGTCCTGGGGTTAAGCCTCTTTCCGAATAATCTCGAGCCAAGCATTAGAAAAAGCCTTCCGCCATCTAAAGCAGGAATTGGTAATACATTCATGATAGCCAGCGTAAGTGATATTATTGCAATAATTATTAATATAAATTGATAGCCTAATTCTGATCCATTTTTTAATATAAAGAATATCCCAATTGGACCGGCAACCTGTGATGTTGCACTAGAGATATTGCCAGAACCAACTCCAGCAACTAACTTCCATAGACCCTGAAAAGTAAGAATTGTAAATTGCTTTATAAGACCGGCGGCTACTATAGGCGCAGACCAGGTAGATTGCTGCAAAACGAAAGGCTGGTCACTGATGCCAAGATAGCCAACAGGTTTATTAGTTTTTTGTGATTCAGAAACTACCTTCTGAGATCTTAAAGTAGCTTCTTTGCTGAATGTTTGCGAGCCTCTTTTATAGGTAACACTGACTTTATCTCCAGCTAGTTTGCTTGTGATTGACCTCATATTGTTGGAGCCAGATACAACTGTTGGCTGCTGACCAATCTTTCCTATAGAAACCAATTGATCATTTATCTTTAGCCCTACGCTTGAGGCTGGTGAATTTTTTTCGACCTGGCTGATCAGCACCTTGTCTGCCAGGACTTTAGTATCTTTACTTACAGTGAACTGGTTGTCTATAAGTTTAGGCATTCCAAGCCATGCTATTATCATAAACAATACAAATGCTGTTAATAGGTTCATGAATACTCCAGCAACCATAATTTTAGATTTTGCAAAAGTAGTCGCGGAACCAAAATCACCTTTTTCGGAGTCTCCATCATGCTCTCCCTTTAGCCTAACAAATCCACCTAAAGGTAAGGCATTAATGCTAAATATAAACTTAGAGGAAGTTACTTTATGCCAAATTCTTGGCGGAAAACCTATTCCAAACTCTAGCACCTTAACGCCATTTCGTCTTGCAACTATAAAATGACCAAACTCATGCACAACAACTAAGCCGACAAATAAAAATAATGCCACAACTATAAGAAAAATATTCATATTATTTACCAAAATTCCTTTTAATTTTACTGTATTTTTTAAGCACTGCCTCAAAATTTGATTCACTAAAATCTGGCCATAATTGTTTGACGAAAAATAGTTCACTATATGCTGATTCCCAAAGCATAAAGTTAGACAATCTCTGCTCTCCACTAGTTCTAATGATTAGATCTAATGGGGGCACATCGGGCATATCAAGATTTTGAGAAATCAATTCAGGAGTTATAGCATCCGGAGACACTCCGCTCTTAACAATTCTTTTAGTAGCTTCAACTATTTCTTCCTGTCCACCATAGTCTAAACATAGGAGTAAAGTCCCCTTATCGTTGTCCTTGGTCTTCTCTTCTGCTTCATGAATAGCTCTTAGTAAAGCCTTGCCAATTCTAATCTTAGAGCCTATAACTCTTAGCCTCAAACCCTCTTGGCTTATGGTCTTTATTTCATGCTTTAGCACCCAAAGGAGAAGCTTCATTATATTCTTAACTTCCTCATTGCTTCTTTTCCAATTCTCGTTAGAAAAAACAAATGCAGAAACATATTGAATATTATGCTTACGAGTACTCTTCAGTATTTTAGTTAGATTATGATAACCTTCCCGGTGACCTTCCATAGTTGTAAGGTTATTCTGCTTCGCCCATCGACGATTACCGTCTAATATCAACCCAATATGGGTAGGAGTCTCATTGTGTGATTTTATTGCCATAGTCTTACTTACTATTGTAGCAATAATGCCTGCTCAATTAAACTATATATTAACGATATCGGTTTCTTTGGTTTTAGCCAATGAATCGATTTCGCTTTTTTGACTAGCCATTAATTCATCAACCGATTTTTCGAATCTTTTAATATCATCTTCACTCATAGATTTATCTGTTTTTAATCTTTCGGCCGCCTTCAAAGAATCATGTCGATTGTTTCTCATGGTAATCATAGTTTCTTCAACCTTTTCATAAAGCTGTTTTACTATTTGTTGACGTCTTTCACTGTTAAGCGCTGGAATAGGAACCCTAACAACCCTACCGTCATCTGTTGGATTAAGTCCTAATGACTGATTGTCTCTAATTGCAGTAACAATTGGTTGAAGGTTGGCTGCATCGAAGGGCGTAATCTGAATAAGCTGAGACTCAGGCACAGAAATAGTCGACACCTGAATAAGGGGCATTTTTGTTCCGTAAGCATCAATCATCACACCATCAAGCATGCTAACATGGGCACGACCAGTCCTTAATTTTTTTAAATCATCAATGAAATGATTTTTCGCCTTAAGAGTTTTATCCTTAAAGTCGGCAAGAAGTTGATTTTGATCCATTTATATAAACCTCAAATTAATTTAAATTACAATTAAATTATATGTCTTAGTTCGTAACTTCTCCAAGAGCCATTCTTGAAAATCTTTTTACTACGATGTTTTCACCAAGCTTGGCAATATTCTCTTTTACGTAAGTAGCAACATCTTGATCTGGGTTCTTTATATAGCTCTGAGAAAGCAATGTCTTCTCCTGGAAATACTTCTTGACCTGACCTTCTACAATCTTATCAATCATATCGTCAGGCTTATTTTCTAGTTTCGCTTTTTCCTTAAATTCAGATGTTATCTTGTCTATTTCTGTCTTATTGATGTAGTCTTCACTGACATATTCTGGCGCCGAAGCAGCAATATGCATTGCTAAATTCTTAACTAGATCAGTAAATATTTCATTTCTTGCGACAAAATCAGTTTCACAGTTAACTTCTATAAGAACTCCTATTCTTGAATCATGAAGATAGCTTCCTATTACTCCAGCTCGAGCTTCCCTTTCAGAACTTTTCTCAGCCTTAGTCAGTCCTTTTTTTCGCATTGCATCTAAAGCCTTATCGAAATCACCATTTGACTCTACAAGTGCTTTTTTTGCATCAGTCATTCCAACACCAGTTAATTCTCGAAGTCTTTTAATTTCTTTGATATCCATGTGACTATTCTTCCTCCTCATTTTCTTTTTTAGCTTCATTCGCATCTTTAGTATCTTTTTGCTTAGTCTTACCCTCATCAATTGCAGCCTTCATATATTCAGCCATTAATTGAATGGTTTTTATTGCATCATCATTTGATGGTATTGGATACTGTATTAGGCTTGGATCTGCATTAGTGTCAGCAAGAGCAACAACTGGAATATTGATTTTTCTAGCTTCTTTAATGGCATTAGCTTCATGAATCATATCTACTACAAATAATGCTCCAGGCTTACCGTTGAGGTTCTTGATGCCCCCAAATGTTACATTCATTTCATCGATTTCTTCTTGGAACCTCTGTATCTCTAGCTTATTAAACTTAGAAGCGAATTCGCCACTTTCCATTTTTGCCTCAAGATCTTTAAGATGCTTAACTCTAGCACTTATTGTCTGCCAGTTAGTTAGCGTTCCACCCAACCACCTCTCTGTAACATATGGCATACCTGTATCTTCAGCAAGCTGCTTTAGGATATCCTTGGCTTGCCTTTTTGTGCCTACAAAAAGTACTTGTTTGCCAGATTGAACTGTCTCTGTAATGAATCTTAGAGCAATATCTAAATTTACTACGGTCTTAGTTAAATCAATAATGTGATTTCCGTCTTTTTTGCTGTGGATATATTCAGCCATTTTAGGGTGCCATTTACTGGTACGATGTCCGAAATGAGCTCCAGCACTTAATAATTTTTTTACGTCAACTTCTACTTTAGCCATAAAAATCCTTCTTTCTCGGTTTGGTATTCCATAATCGACCTAGACAGTTACGATTACAGAGGATCTAATTTCCAAACTGTTTAATTAATATTGATGTTATTATATCTTGAAACTCTTATTTAATCAAGCTACTTGACCAGAGTACAACAGATGTGTATAATTCAGGTCTGATTATGAAAAAAGAATTACACCCCAAAAACTACAGGCAAGTTGTTTTCCAGGATATTAATAATGACTTTCGTTTTATTACTAGGTCAACTGCTGAATCTGAAGAAACTATAAAATGGACTGATGGAAACGAATATCCGTTAGTTAAGATGTATATAAGTAGCGCTTCTCACCCTTTCTTCACTGGCGAAGAAAGAGTTATAGATATCGAAGGAAGAGTCGATAAGTTTAAGGCCCGAGCTGAAGCTGCACTAAAAGCTCAAGAAAATCGAAATAAGGCTGCCGCTAAAAAAGCTAGTCGAAAAAAAGCTAGTTCTGACGAACCTAAAAGTACATTAAAAGAAGTAAAATAAGTACATTCTAATAGAACTATGTTAATTTAGTTCTTTTTTTATTACCTGTTAAAGTATAAATATGAATAATCAAGAAGAAAAATTAAGAACTGAACTCGAAGAGATAGAAGTCAAACTCGAAGATAGCTCCATATTTTCTTCTAAAGAGTATCCTAAAATTGCCAAAAGGCGCCAAGAGCTAAGTGAAATAGTTAGCCTATTCGACAAAAAAAATGGCCTTAACGCTCAACTATCGGAAGCAAATGAGCTTCTAGGTAGCGGCGATCCCGAAATGACCAACCTTGCTAAGGAAGAGATTTCGGATATCAACAATCAGCTGGAATCAATCGATGAATCACTTAAAGATGCATTAATTCCAAAAGATGAGAATGATTCAAGAGATGCAATCATCGAAATAAGAGCAGCTGCTGGTGGTGACGAAGCAAGCTTATTCGCTGCAGAACTCTATAGAATGTACATAAGGTGGTCAGAAAACCATAATTATAAAATTGAGATCATTAATGAAAATGCTAGTGATGCTGGTGGTTTTAAGGAAATTATTTTCTCGGTTAATGGCCACGATATTTATAAATCTTTAAAATTTGAAGCCGGTGTTCATAGGGTTCAAAGGATACCCGTTACTGAGAGTAGCGGAAGAATACACACGTCAACTGTAACTGTAGCCGTATTGCCTGAAGCTGAAGAAACCGATGTTGAAGTCGACCCTAAGGACATTAGAGTAGACGTATATAGGGCTAGCGGTCATGGAGGTCAATCGGTTAATACCACCGACTCAGCAGTTAGAATTACCCATGTTCCAACCGGAATAGTTGTTACCTGTCAGGATGAAAAATCTCAGATTAAAAATAAAGATAAGGCGATGAATGTCCTTAGATCTCGTCTCCTTTCTATGAAAATTGAGGCTGAGCAAAAACAAATGAGTGAATCTAGACTCAAGCTTATCGGTTCGGGTGATCGTTCTGAAAAAATTCGAACCTACAATTATCCTCAAGATCGAATAACTGATCATAGAATAGGTTATTCAAGAAGCAATATTCCGGCTGCTCTTAATGGTGAGATAGATGATATTATTGAGCAATTACAAAAATATGAGCACGAACTCCTTGTTAACAATAAATGATTGGCTGATTTGCTCTCAAAAGAGTCTTAGCCTTAAGGACATCTCCTCTTCGCGAATTGATTGCTTGATTATTTTGGGTTATGTTTTAGATTTAAGTAAAGTTAATATACTGGCAAATCCTGATAGATTATTGTCCAAGCAAGAAGTGGGCAAGCTAGATAGGCTATTAAAGTTAAGAGCAGACCGCACTCCAATTGCATACCTAACTAACAAAAAAGAATTTTATAGAAGAGACTTCTATGTTGATCATAGAGTTCTCATACCAAGACATGAGACTGAAGAAATAATAGATCAGGTCCTAAAATTAGACATGGATGAGACCTCTAAGATTGCAGACATCGGTACAGGATCGGGCTGCATTGGCATTACACTAGCGCTAGAAATACCAAATTCACAGGTTGATCTTTATGATATTAGCGATGATGCCATAACAGTAGCCCAGATAAATGCAGCAACCTATTACCCAAGCATAAACATAAGAAAGTCAGACTTATTAGCTAATATAAGCCAGGAATATGATTTGATAGTTTGTAATCTTCCCTATGTTCCAACCAACCTGAACGTATCTCCTGAAATCAAGTTTGAGCCTCAATTAGCCGTGTTTGCTGAAAATAATGGAATGTCAGTATATGTTAATTTTTGGAATCAAGTTAAAGGCTTATCAAAGAGGCCTAAGTACATAATCTGTGAAAGCCTAGAAATTCAGCATAACGACAATATATCAATGGCTAATGCTGCCGGCTACGAGTTTATTAACACATCTAACTTGACTCAATTATTTATTTTAAAGGTTTAGCGCCCACCGTAATAGGCAGATTAATCGTCTTCCCGTCCCTAAGAACCGTAAGCTGTATGCGAGTACCAACGCTATAAAAATCAACTAAAGATGTTAGGGTGTTATTGGTAGTTATGGGGCTGCCGTTAACCTGGGTAATGACATCTCCCTCTTTCAAGCCGGCCACAGAGGCTGGGCTGCCATCTACGATACCTGCTTGTCCAGTCACAGAATAAGGCAAAATATATGCTCCATGATCAATGCTAAGTTTATATTTGCTCTGTGTAGTTGAATCTATCGGGGCATATACTACCCCCAAATATGGTCTCTCAAACTTACCAGAGGATTCAATATTTTTCACAATCCCATTAATATCATTTGAAGGTATGGAAAAACCAATACTATTTGCAGAAGCAGCAGTTGCAACATTTATGCCTATTACTTCACCATTTAAATCTACCAACGGGCCACCAGAATTTCCTTCATTGATTGCAGCATCAGTCTGAAATAATCCATCTAGATTTTCGCTACTTGATCCACTACTATCGCTTGCCTGTATGCTTCTTCCGAATCCTGAAATTATCCCTGACGTTACAGTGTTTTGGAATTGACCCAATGCATTTCCAATAGCAACAACCTCATCTCCAACTTGAACCAAGTTTGAGTCGCCTAGCTTCGCTGGAACTAGTGTATGTCCCTTTAAATTATTTACCTTCAGTACTGCAATATCCAAAGTATCATTTGGGCCTGTGCGTCCAACTACGCTTACATCCTTTAATACTGTGCCATCAGACAATGTAATGCTCACGTTTGTAGTGCCATCTGGTACTACGTGTCTGTTAGTAACTATATAGCCTGAACTGGTTATTATTACGCCAGTCCCAGCCACCTGTTGAGCTGATGGTTGCATACCCCCAAAACCAAAGCCCAGACCGTTTTCTGCGGTAGAGGCCGACTGCGTATCATTTACCGAAACGACACTCTGTCCTACTTGTTTTGAGATGTTGCGGATTATGTTGCCTTGCTGCGAAATAATCTGTTTTTGAATTCCTTGTCCGTTATTAGAAATCTGTGACCTCGATCCAATCCAACCGCCTAGGAAACCTATGCCGAGAGTTACTATCATGAATAGGGCTAGGCTCAAAAATTTAACGCGCCCTATATTCATAGGCTTCTTAATGGTGTTTCTTTTACCATAAACACCATTAGTATTATTCTCGGTATCCTGACCATTTATTGACATCGCTCCCCCTCTTAACTTATCTAAACTACGTTATCCACCCAATCTAACAATTCCGAATATAAGAATAGCTAGAATTACTATAACCATTATAATTAAGAACTGTTTCTGAAGCAAACTATTGAGCTTATCTTTTTTACCCAAATAATAAATTGAGGCGATTGAATATCCAAGAATTGTTAAAATTAGTGTCGGTTGAGCAATCGTGCCATAAAACAGTAGCCAATAAGATAGAATCCACGCCAGAGCCGCTGAGAAGTAGCCCCAAGTATATGACATAAGTCTCGCGTAGGGTTCATCAAAATTATCAAAAAAATGTCTTGCTGAGAAGAAGCAAACTAAACCGGTTAATCCCGTTAACTCAAAAGAATTAGCTGAAGTCCAACTATAAATCGCCATAAGACCAAACAGCTGGGCAATCAAAGACTGTACAGATACTAGAAATGCTGTTTGTGCTGGCTTTATTAAAACAAGCCATAATACATAAATAAAAGCCCAGAAAATTTGCCAAAGAGAACTTGAACTATGAACCATGAAAACTAAAATCGAAAGACCTACAATTATGTCTACGGAATTAGCTCTAACGTTAGCTGGCCAAAATCTTATCCTAACCGCAAACATTCTCCACTTACTTAGTATGATTACAAAACAAGCAATCTGAATAAAGTCTAGTCTTACAAGCATAAAAACTACTATTGGCAATAATATTGTTAGGCCAAAATGAAAAATGTGAGAGAACCCAGTGGTTGGTTTAATTTTTTTAAATAATTCTTTCATTTATTCTTAAAATTATATCAAAAAAAACATTATTCTGCTCTATTCGGTTACTTATTGAGTATATTGAAGTGACTTTTCGATAAATATATAATAAGCCCTGCAATTACACATAACAAAATGAATAGACATACTCTCTTAACTATTTTAAATTTACTTTTTTTTGGTTTTTTGGTTTGCGTACTTACTTTTTTTGCTCGATCCATTAGGCTCCCAAGATCTGTTGATTCATTTGACCTACTAAAAAGGTCCTGACCCCTAGTCTTTGAATGATGGCTGTCTGGTGCAACTTGACTGTTTATGTTTGGCAGCGAAGAATGGTAACCACTTGGTCTATTAAAGTCATCAATCCTTCTGGTGATATTTCCGCCGAATGCAGAATCTTTTGCGCTCCCTGGCTTTACTATATTCCTCCCAAGTCTTTGAGGATTGTTTAGTAATGTGTGACTAATATTTTTATCGTGTTTTTTCTTTTTAAATTTCATGATGTTATTCATTATTATACTCTTAAAATTTAAATAAAATATATGCTTTAATTCAGGAAATAAGCTATAGTTTATATATACGCATGGAAGAAAACCACATACAAAATAATGGTGCTGAAAAGCGCTCCGGAAGATTCTCAAAACTGTATTTATCAGAAATTGGAATTGTAGGCCTTTCAATACTGACAGCAGTTCTATTAATAGTATTCGTATTTCAATCTTACCAAGTAGATGGTCCTAGCATGGATCCATCTCTCAAAAATAGTGATAGACTGATTGTTTGGAAGCTACCAGTAACCTGGTCTCACATCACTGGCCACCCGTACGTCCCCAATATTGGCGATATAATAATATTTAATGCTCCTACACTAGGAAAACAATTAGTAAAAAGAGTGATTGCTTTACCTGGTGATAGAGTTATTGTAAACAATGGAGTTGTAACTGTTTACGATAAGGCGCACCCCAAGGGATTTCAGCCTGACGCAAGTCTGCCTTATGGAAAAACAACAAAGATACCTTATACAAACACTCAAGGCCAGCCAATTGATGAAGTCATGCGACAAAACCAGATATTTGTCTGTGGAGACAATAGGCCAGTCTCAGAGGACTCTAGACTACTAGGTCCGATACAGCTCAATCAAGTTATTGGCAAATTAGTTCTCAGAATTCTACCAGTCAATAAAGCAACTGTTTATTAATAGATTAAATTAGCTTATTTATAATTCTACTTAAATCGTCTTCATTTTTAAAATCTATCTCTAGCTTGCCACCCTTTGCAGTTCTTTTAACACTGACTGGCGCTCCAATAAATGTGCCTAGTTTTTTAGTAAGCGGAGTTTCTGTACGCACCCGTTCATGTGCAGTTTTCGAATCTACGCCGATCTTCTTAAACGCAACCACCCAACGTTCCGCCTGCCTAACAGACCAGCCGTTCTGAATAATGCTTTCGAGTAATTCTTTTTGTTTCGCTGGGTTATCTGCAAGAGATAAAATTGTTCTAGCATGACCTTCTGAAATTAGATTAGAATTTAAGGCTTCAATAGCGGTATCAGGCAGTTGTAGGAGTCTGACATTATTAGCGATAGTTTTCCCTGATTTGCCCAGCCTCTTTCCAATCTCATCAAAAGTAATCTTGAATTTATTATGCAATTCAAAAACTGACCTTGCCTGCTCTAAAGGTGAAAGGTCAACTCTTTGAATATTTTCAATCAGAGCAATCTCTAATCTGGTTTGATCTTTTTCATCTCTAACTATCACTGGAACCGTTTTTAGATTTGCTATTTTTGAGGCTCTCCAACGTCTTTCACCTGCAATTATCGAATAACTACCTTCACCCCCCGGATCAGCAGAAACGATTAAAGGCTGCAAAATTCCATGAACCTTTATCGATTCAGCTAAATCGTTAATAGATTTTTGATCAAAATCTCTTCTAGGCTGATTATTGTCAGGCTTAATGGAATCAATCGAGATTTTTTGAATTCTTTCTGTCTCATTCAATAAAATACTTTTATCAAAGTCCTTTGGTAGCAAGGATTCCATGCCTCTACCCAGTGCGTTGTGACTATTTAGTGCCGACACGTTCCATAACCTCCTTAGCTAGCTGTTTATATGCCCTAGCGCCCTTTGACCACTTGTCATGGTCAAATATAGCTTTCCCAAAACTTGGGGCCTCAGCGAGCCTTATATTTCTTGGTATTATTGCATCAAAAACCTTATCACCAAAATGTTTTTTTAATTCAGACAATACCTGCTCAGAAAGAGACGTCCTTTTGTCGTACATTGTTATGAATACGCCCAGGATTTCTAGTTTAGCATTAATGCCCTCCTTAACTCTTTGAATGACATTTAGAAGCTGGCTTAAGCCCTCAAGAGCATAATATTCTGCTTGAACGGGAATTAATACTAGATTAGATGCTGTTAAGGCATTAATTGAAAGTAGCCCTAACGCTGGCGGACAATCAATTAGAATAAAATCGTGCGTGCAAGAAGAAAGGCTTTCCTTAAGTTTAAATTCACGGTTTAGCATTGTACTAAGATCAATTTCAGCACCAGCCAAATTTGGATTAGCAGGAATAATATATAGATTTGGAATATATGTTTCCTGTACGACCTTATCAATAGTCTGATTTGATACTAAAATATCATATGTGGTGCTTTCGAAAGAATCCCCAAATAACCCTAGTCCACTTGTTGCATTACCCTGAGGGTCTGCGTCAACAATTAAAACCTTGTAGCCATTTTTAGCTAATTGGGCACCCAAATTTATAGTACTAGTCGTTTTACCAACTCCACCCTTTTGATTCACGACGGCTATTACATGTGTCATTTTTTGTTATATACCCCTATATTTAAGACTAATTATAACACTCTAAATCGTCAATAAATAGATTTTTGCAAAGAACTAAAAAAATTAGGCTATTTTTGTAATTTTTATATTAGTTAGGTGCTGCCTATGTCCGTGAACAGTATGTACACGCTTCTTGGCCTTATATCTAATAGAAGTTACTTTTTTATCTTGGAAGTCAGGATTAACTATTTCGGCAGTAACCTTCACGCCTTCAACTACTGGTTGTCCAACCTTAACATTATCTCCATCGAAGAATAAAAGGCTATCAAAAGTTACAGTTTTTTCATCAGAGTTAAGAAGCTCTACGTCGAGAGTTAGTCCTTCGCTCACTAAATACTGTTTACCGCCAGTTACGATTACTGCTTTTTTCATTAATATATTTTACCTTTAATAAATTACTATTCAATTATTCTATCAGATTATGACCCCTATTGTCAAAGGCCGTTTAGCGTCAATTTAATTTGGATAAAATAATTTTAATATCTTTATCCTCAATTTTCGCATCAGACGAGAAACCATCATGTAATGTTTTATCGTATTTATCTGTCAATGTTTCGCTCTTAATCTGATCTTTGAAATTATCTATTGAATCATTGATTTGAATGTCTTTGGTTTCTACATTTAACACTATTCGATCATCAACCTCTAAACCAGCCTCTTTTCGGGCATTTTGAATGAATCTAATCAGGTCTCGTGATATGCCTTCGCTCTTAAGTTCTGGTGTTAAATTTGTATCCAATGTCACACTGTTTTCTAAACTCTTTGTCCACTGAACTTCTTTTACATTAAGTTCTTCTGCCAACATAAAGTCATAATCTTTATGGTTATTAATGATATATTCAAAATCCTGATTTACGATTACTTGCTGTAATGGTTGCCTGACCTTTATGCCAGCCTTTACTCTCTGAGATAAGCCCTCATTTACCGCAGTCAGAACAACCCTCATCGAACCTAGAACATCTTCATTTTTATAATTGTTTACAGGCCAATCTAATAAATGAACCGAGTCCCCTCCTGTCAATTTTCCATATAATTCATCCGCCAGGAATGGAGTAAATGGAGCAAGAATTATCGAAAGCTGGACCAAAACGTAATGAAGTGTTTTGTAGGCATCATTCTTATCTACATCATTATCGCTTTTCCAGAATCGTTTTCTGCTTCTTCTAACATACCAATTGCTAGCATCTTCAATAAATGGCAATATTAATCTTACAGCTAGAGTAATATCATAATTTTGCATATGCTCATTTACCTCTTTGGCCAACTGATTGACTCTGGAAACTATCCATTGATCAATAACATTTGTTAATGATTCACCAGGATCACTAACGTCACCATCCCATTCCCACTTATCTACCTCAGCATACAAGGTGAAGAAATCATACATATTCCAGATCATATTCAATTTTCTGCTCACATCAGCTACTTCCCTGTCGCTAAGTGCAAAATCTTCGCCACTCAATAGGGGAGATTGCATAAGCAAAAACCTAAAACTGTCTGCTCCATACTTATCCATTAGATCCATTGGATCTGTGTAATTTTTTAACTTCTTACTTAATTTCCTGCCGTCAGAAGCATTAATAAAGCCTGTGCAAATAAGGTTTTTAAAAGGAGACTTCCCAAATAGTCCCACGTTAACTGCAGTCAGAGAGTAGAACCAACCTCTAGTTTGGTCAATAGCCTCAACAATAAAATCGGCTGGAAAGCTATTCTCAAATTTTTCTACATTTTCAAAAGGATAGTGGAATTGGGCGAAAGGCATACTCCCGCTCTCAAACCAACAATCAAGAACTTTTCCTATATGCTCCATCTTAACGCCATCAAGTTCAAAAGTGATATCCATTACATTTGGAAGATGATAGTCGTCTAATTTTTTTCCGGTGAACTTTACGAACTCATCATAAGAGCCAAATATTTTAACTACTTCAGTGCCATCTGGACGATAGCCCTTCCATGCCGGGATTGGCGTAGCCCAATATCTATCCCTAGAGATATTCCAATCTGGAGCCGATTCGATAATATTTCTAAATCTTCCGTCTCTCAAATTACTAGGAGTCCATGAAGTTTTAGAATTAGACTCAAGCATCTCAGTCTTTTGACCCTGTATATCCATAAACCAACTTGGATGAGCTCTATACATAAGTTTTGAACCACATCTGTGGCAATGAGGATAATCATGCTGTATATAGTCAACTTTGAAGGCCTTACCTTCGGCTACAAGAGTTTTTGCAATCTCTTTATTAACTTCCCAGATATTTTTTTCCTGCCAACGTCCTGATGTGTAATTACCATTCTCGTCAACAATAGAGATTACTGGGATGCCGTGTTTTTTGCATAACTCATAGTCTTCTTCGCCGTATGCGGGCGCTTCATGAACGATTCCAGTACCATCTGTTTCAGTCACAAAATCTGCAGATAATACAACATGCGAATCAGGACCATGGTTCTCGAATAATGGAACGTATTTCTTGCCGATCAGCTCCTCGCCTCTAATAGTCTTTAGGGACTTATATTCCAACTGTTGATGTTTTTCGTTAGTTAAAACTTTCTTTACGGCCTGCTCGGCTATATATATTCTTTTTCCATCATATTCAACTAAATTATATTCAAGGTCCTTATTAACAGCTACAGCAACGTTTGCCGGCAATGTCCACGGAGTAGTTGTCCAGACAAGTAAATATTCGTCACTGTCTTCAAGCTTAAAATAAACATATACGCTTGGATCCGTATCAACCTGATAACTATTCTCCATGGCAACTTCGCTTTTAGATATTGGGGTAGCATCTTTTGTGCAATATATCAGAATCTTTTCACCTTCATATATTTTGCCTTTATCATAAAGACTCTTAAATGCCCACCAAACACTTTCCATATATTCTTTATCCATAGTTTTGTAGGCATTTTTAAATTCTACCCAACGTCCAATGCGATCAATAGTATCTTCCCATTCAGTTCCCGTTTTAACCATTGCCTTACGGCATGCATCAACATAGTCAGAAATAGAAATCTTAACTCCAATTTCTTTTTTATTTGTTATGCCAAGTGTTTTTTCGACAAACACTTCTGCCGGTAATCCATGGCAGTCCCAACCCCATCTTCTTTCGACTCTCTTGCCGTTCATAGTCTGATATCTAGCAACTACGTCCTTAACGGTCGAAATAAGCAGATGGCCATGATGCGGGGAGCCAGTTAGAAATGGTGGCCCATCATAAAAAACCCAGGAGTTAGATTCGGGACGATTTGCTATAGATTTTTCAAAAGTTTGATCTTTTTTCCATACCTTTATTAAATCCTTCTCATATTCAACGACTTTTCTTCTTGTTCCTTTTTTAAACTTCATAATATTATTTTATCCTTTATAAATAAAAAGTCACTTCATTTTCATGTTGGAACCCGTTAAGGGTGGTACCATCCAACTTTCAAAGAAGCGACTCTATGATTCTTATTTAACAGCTTTACGGGCTTATCCGTTGAGGTCTAATCAGTTTGCACTTTTCTTCTCACTGCTATCACGGTTGATCTCCGTTCATTCATCTTTATGATGAAACGCATTTTCCAAATTGTCAGTTAGACTATATCTCAATAGACTATTTAATGCAAGATTACCTCATATAGGACATTATTTCATCGTTGGGCGGCAATTTTCCTATCCAGGAATTTTGCATAACCATGTTCTGGTCAAAAACAATAATTGATGGATATTGAAAAATATCGTAAAGTCCGCATTTTGAGATCCCTTCTCGGCTTTCTGCATCCATTAATGATATGTCTGAGTCTGGATAATCTCTCTTAAAATCATCCAGATATCTCTCAGTCATACCACCGTGATCAGACCTAGGAATATATAAAATTAAAGCTGTCATATATTCCTATATTAGCACAAACATTAAGTCTGTTAGCTACAACCAGTTGTTGAGCCACAGCTGCTGCATACATAACAACTACCAGCTCTTTGTGTCTGATTCCCACAGTTATAGCATATTGGAGCTGCGTCGTCCTTAATTGAACTTTTTTTAAATGATTCTCCTTCAGGATATACATTTTCGTCAATTTTTGCTGTCGAGCTAATTTCTTTTTCCACTTTAGGGTTAACAGACAGTAGCGTTGTTTGATCTTCCGGCATGTCATCAATTGAAGCAAGTCCTAATTCTAAGCGATCATCAAATGTTAGATATGATAATGCTAATCTCCGAGCGATAAAATCAACGATAGATGAGGTTGTTCTTATCGCAGCATCATCGGTAATTCCAGAAGGAGCAAATGATGTATTAAGGAATGACTTTATATAGCTTTTCAGAGGAACCCCATATTGAAGACCATGACTTACCGAAATAGCGAAAGCATCCATTATTCCCCTTAGGGTAGAACCATGCTTCGAGAAGTTTACAAATAGCTCTCCCGGTGCACCGTCGTCATACTCGCCTACTGTAATGTAGCCATGACTATCTGCAACTCTAAATGAGAATGTTTTAGCAGTTCTGACTTTAGGCAATTCTTTTCTAACAGCACCCTTCATAACAATAACTTCTTTCGAGGATTTTTCTTCAGCTACTTCTGAAGTATCTGAAGCTTTTTTAGCCATTGAAAGTGGCTGACCTACCTTGCAGTTATCACGGTAAATAGCGACCGCTTTTAATCCCATTTTCCATGAATCAATATGTAACTGTTCGACTTCGTCAACTGTTACTTCCTCAGGTAAGTTAACGGTTTTACTAATTGCTCCTGAAAGGAATGGCTGTACTGCAGACATCATTTTTACATGGCCGAGATAATGAATAGCATTATCTCCCATTGAACAAGCAAATACATTTTCATGATGCTTTTTGAGACCAGGAGCTCCAAGTATTGTCTTTTCTGTATTGATATATTTTATGATTTCATCAATCTGGTTTTCATTATAACCTAGTGTATTTAAGGCTCGTGGAATAGATTGGTTAACTATATGCATAGTTCCGCCTCCAACAAGCTTCTTCACCTTGACAAGACCTAGATCAGGCTCGATTCCAGTAGTGTCGCAGTCCATCATAAGACCAATGGTTCCAGTTGGTGCCAATAAAGTTGCCTGTGAATTCCTTACTCCATACAAACTGGCAAGCTCACAAGCATCATCCCAGGAGCTAGCAGCGGCGCTTAATAGATCTTCTGCAACAAGTCCAGGATTAATATCTGAGACGGCGTCTCGATGCATCTTTAGAACTTTTATCATTGCCTCTTTATCTTTCATGAATCCTGCGAATGGACCTACCCTGTGTGCTAATTTTGCACTCACAGCATAGGCATGACCAGTCATTACGGCTGTTATTGCTGCGGCTTGTGCACGCCCCTCTTCAGAATCATATGGTAGACCTTGTGCCATCAGTAGCGCACCTAGGTTTGCATAGCCTAGTCCTAGCTCTCTATATGCTCGAGCAGTTTTTGCAATTTTTTCTGTTGGATAACTTGAATATCCTACTAGAATTTCTTGAGCTGTGAACATAATTTCAACAGTGTGCTTAAAAGATTCTACATCAAAACTTCCATCTTCATTAAGATAATGGAGTAGATTAATTGAAGAAAGGTTACAAGCCGAGTCATCAAGATGCATGTATTCGCTGCATGGATTACTGCCATTAATTCTTCCAGCATTTGGAGTTGTGTGCCAATTATTAACCGTTGTATCAAACTGCATTCCTGGATCTGCACACTCCCAGGTTGCCATTGAAATTTGCCTAAATAACTCTTTAGCCTTTACGGTTTTTACAGTACTACCATCTTTTACGGCCTTCAGATCCCAATCATTATCACCTATTACAGCTTCCATGAATTCATCAGTCACACGTACCGAATTATTAGCATTTTGATACTGTACGCTGAATGAATCTTTACCATTTAAGTCCATCTCGAAACCAGCAGATTCGAGAACTCTGGCCTTTCTCTCTTCAATGGCCTTGCACCAAATAAACTCTTCTATATCAGGATGATCTGAATTTAATATAACCATTTTTGCAGCACGACGCGTTTTACCGCCACTCTTAATTGCTCCTGCAGATGAGTCAGCGCCTCTCATGAAACTAAGCGGGCCTGAAGCAGTTCCAGCGCTTTTTCCTAGAGATTCTACAGATGAACGTATAGGACTTAAATTGACACCTGAGCCTGAGCCGCCCTTGAATATCATCCCCTCTTCAACATACCAATTTAAAATTGCTGGCATAGTATCTTCAATTCCTAGAATGAAGCAAGCACTAGCCTGCTGAGCTCTCTCTGGAGCGCCAATATTAAACCAAACTGGTGAATTAAAAGCAGCTCTCTGAGTTGCTAATATGAACTTTAATTCTTCTCTAAAGTTTTCAACTTCCTCGTCATTTTCAAAATAACCTTCTTGCTCACCCTGTCTTGCTATAGTGTCAGCAACCCTATTAATCAGATCTTTGAGTGAGGATTCTCGAGCCTCTGATCCGGGTGTTCCACAGAAATACTTCTGCGCAACAATATTTATTGCATTGAGTGACCAGTTTTCTGGAAACTCCACATTCTTCTGCTCGAAGACTGGTTTATCGGTAAAAGGATTCACAATAATTGAATCTTGTTTCACCCATTTAAGCTTATCGTAAGCTTTAGTTTTTGGTTGAGTAAAAAGCCTCTCAACCTGTAGGCTAGCTGTTTTTCCCATAGTACCCTCACTTGTAATGGTTATTGTTGTGTTTTTGTTAGAGTCCCTTATGGCAATTAATGCCACTTAAGCTCCCCAGAGATATTCAAATATATTAAATATTTTGGGGAGCTCCAAAACTTTATATGATTTGGATTATTGCTCGGAGACTTTTTTATTTTTTTGGTGAATAAGTGACAACTCTTTTTCAAAACCTGCAATATTTGTAAATCGCTTATAAACACTCGCGAATCTCACGTATGCAACTTCATCAAGTTGAGCTATTTTATCCATGGCTATGTCGCCAATTTTTGATGTTGTCACCTCTTGATTGCCTATAGAATATAGTTCATGCTCGATATCTGCAACTAGCTTTTCTAATTGAACGCTAGTGATTGACGTCTTTTCGCATGCTCTAAGTAACCCTCCCATAAGCTTGTCTCTATTGTAGAGTTCTCGGTTAGAGTTACTTTTTACTACTACTAATTGAGGCTTTTCAACCCTTTCATATGTAGTAAATCTAAAGTTACAATTGGTGCATTCTCTGCGACGACGTATTGCTTCTCCCTCAGCCACATCTCTTGATTCAATGACTTTAGTATCAGCCTTATGACATTGACTACAACGCATTTAGCACACCTCCTTATTTCAACCTAAAAGTACCAACACTTCATGTTATTGCTACATATAGTGTTTATACTTTAGATAATACCCCCATGTTTAGCGTTTTGCAAACATTTAATATTGTATTTTTTAGTACGAAAAAACAGTCTTAATCTATCAAGTTATCTCTGTTAGTATCGTTTCTTTTTTTCTTTCTAAGCCTTCTCAAAAATGAAGGTTTTTCAATTTCGTCTTCATCAACTGCAACATTCTGCTCATTTTTATCTAAATCTTCTGAGTCTTCATCATGCAATGTCCAAATATTTGGCATATTATTATCATTATGAAATTCATCGTGACTATCTTCCTGTCGTTGGTCTAGGCTCATATCAATATTCGACATAACTTCTTCTGGCTTTCCCTCGGCAAGTCTTTCTGCAACGTTATCCTTGTCATCGCTTTCTTCTTCAGTCTCCTTTGGAGCTACTCTATTCGAAAAGTAAGAAGCGTCGAAGCCAGTAGCAACTACAGTAATAATGACCTCTCCTTCAAGATCGTCGTCAACGGTAGCTCCAAAAATTATATTGGCATCTGGATCTGAAGCGTTCGTAATTAACTCAGCGGCTGCATTAATTTCATGCATTGTTAAGTCACTGCCTCCGATAACGTTAAATAGAATTCCTCTAGCCCCATCAATCGATACTTCAAGTAGTGGTGACTCAATGGCTTGTTGTGCGGCCTGTACTGCCCTGTCTTCGCCACTAGCCCGCCCAATTCCCATAAGTGCAGAACCAGCATTTTGCATTACTGACTTAACGTCAGCAAAATCTAAGTTAATAAGTCCGTGGACTGTTATTAGATCAGATATTCCCTGAACACCTTGCCTCAGGACGTCATCGGCTACTTTAAAGGCTTCCATTAGCGGAGTCTGCCTGTCTATAGTTTGCAATAGCCGGTCGTTTGGAATGACTATAAGAGTATCGACTGAATTTCGTAATTGGTCTATGCAGGTCTCAGCATTTCTGCGTCTCTTATCGCCCTCAAAAGCAAACGGCCTAGTAGCGAAACCAACTACCAAAGCGCCATTATCGTGAGCAACCTTAGCCACTATTGGACCAGCGCCCGAACCGGTACCACCACCAGCGCCAACTGTTACAAAAACCATATCAGCGCCATCAATAGCCTTTTTTATGTCGTCAATTGATTCATCGGCAGCTTTTCTTCCAACTGAAGGATCAGCACCTGAGCCAAGGCCGCGAGTGGTTTCTTTACCAATGTGAACCTTTTTTTGAGCTTTAGAATGATGAAGTGCCTGTCCGTCAGTATTTACTGCGATGAACTCAACACCTTTTACGCCAGATTCAACCATTCTATTAACGGCTGCGCCACCTGCTCCGCCAACACCGATTACTTTAATTCTTGCAAAAGTTTCAATTGCTGGTTCTACTTGTGGCATCTAATTAACCTCATTTATTTATTCTAATAATATTTTTAGTATACGACACTTAATACAGCTATTCAATGCATCGATAAAAGTTTATGCAAAAGCTCAAGCAATTTATTTTATGCGATTAAAAAGTGTTCGAGCGAAATCGAATGTTTTGCTCTGAATATTTTTTGTATTCACAATTTCGTTACCCGGTAAATACATATCAAGCATCATAAGACCTATAGCTGTGAAATATGCAGGATCATCTATCTTGTCAACTAAGCCACTGATTGTTTGTAGCTTTCCTACCCTAGCGGCTAATTGGAGCTTCTCTCTGGTAAAGCTTGCCAGACCGGGTAATTTTGAAGTGCCGCCGACGAGCACAACCCCACCTGGTAATTTTCTAGATCTAGATACTTTTTTTAGCTCATCATCTACATACTCTAGCAGCTCTTCAACTCTAGCTTCTGTTATCATATCTATCTCACTTGTTTTGAATGTGTGAACCTGATCTCTTATGCTAATTTTAATATTTTCCTTCTTAATCACTCCTTCTTTAAGGCTTGCGAATTCAATTTTAACCCTTTCTGCAATATCTAGGTCTGTTTTTAGACCGATAGCAAGATCATTGGTAATGTTAATTCCGCCTATTGGAAGAACAGCAACATGCTGGACCTCTCCATCTTCTATAACGACTAGATTCGTTGTTCCTGCACCAATATCTAACAATACTGTACCAGACTCCTTTTGCTGTCTGTTCAGAACTGCTTCAGCAGCAGCAAGACCTGAAACTGTATGATGAGTAGCCGTAATTTGAGCTTTTTCTAGGGAGCTATCTAGATTCTTTAGGCTAGGCGTTGAAGCTGTAACGATGTGAGTATCTACCTCTAACCTAACACCATTCATTCCCACTGGGTCTTTGATATTTTCCTGTCCGTCCAAACGATAATTTTTTGAAAATATTTGGACTATTTCACGATTTGGAGGTAATTGAATTATTGAAGCAGCCTCCTCTACTCTGTAGCGATCATCTACAGTAATCTCTCTATTCGCAGAACTTATAGCAATTACCCCCTGAGAGTTTATACCAATTACATGAGCGCCGTTGATATTTGCCGTAGCTGAATGAATAGGATGGCCTGATAGCCTTTCGGCTTCAGTTATGGCCTGTATGATTGAATCTGCCACATCGGCAACATGAACTACAACCCCTTTTCTCATTCCCATATTCTTTGATGAGCCAAAACCCAGTATAGATATCTTAGAAGGATCTTCTGAGTCAACCATTCCAACTACGCAACGTACTTTATTTGTGCCAATATCAAGGCCGACATAATTATTAGCGGTATCACGCATAAAATTATTATAACGCCTATGCTCACTACTCGGCAAGCAAGTTATTTAAATTCTAGTTAGTATTTCAGCACCAGAATCGCCTATTAGCACAGTATGCTCAAAATGAGCAGATCTCGAGCCGTCAGATGTCTTTACTGTCCACCCATCTTCAGCTGTGTAGACTTTATGATTTCCGAGAGTTGCCATTGGTTCAATGGCTATTGTCATATTTTTTTGTAGCACCGGACCCATACCCTTAATCCCATAATTTGGAATATTAGGGTCCTCATGTAGCTGATGCCCAACTCCATGCCCAACTAAATCCCTAACTATTCCGAATTTATTTTTTAAGAGTGTTTTTTCAACTGCATTAGATATATCTCCGACTCTAACCCTATTTTTTATTACATTGATTCCATCAAGCAATGATCGTTCGGTGACCTTAACAAGTCTTTCGTCTTCCTTGCTCAAAGGCTCACCGACGATAATACTAATTGCTGCGTCTGTTATCATTGATTTAAAAAGCACACCGAAGTCAAGACTTAATATGTCTCCACTTTTAATAATCCTAGTACTGCTTGGGATGCCATGAACCACTTCATCATTTATAGATACGCATAGTACTCCAGGGAATCCTTGATATCCCAAAAATGCTGGTTTCCCTCCAAGTGAAGACAGCTCCTTGCCTGCTATAATGTCTAAATCCTTTGTAGACATGCCCGTCACTACTCTAGACTTAAGTATAGATAAAACCTCCGCCAACATTCTACCGCCTTCTCGCATGGCCTGTATTTCTTGTAATGTCTTTACTTTAGTGAACATTTTACAAAAAATCAGTTTTTAGTTCAGATAGCTTTTTCATAATAATTTTGTGTACTTCTTGGGGAGGGAGACCGGCATCAATATCAATAATCTTAATTCCCTCCTCATCGAAGCGATCTAGGATTGGTTTAGTAACCTCTCTGAACTCTTCAAATCGCTTTTCTATTGCATTTTCAGTATCATCAACTCTACCTCTAGATTCTAGGCGAGCCTTAACAACATTCTCAGATGCTGTTAAGTGAAAAATTGCCGTAAGCTTAAACCTATTTAAATGTATCTGTTCTAGTAGCCAATCTGTTTGCTCTACAGTCCTTGGGAAACCATCCAAGACAAACTCTTTCGATGTATCTATCAAATTTACAACTGTGTTGAAGACATTTATCACCTCTTCGTCACTTAGCAGCTTTCCCTGAAGCATCTCTTGACGTCTTTTGCCCGTAATCAAAACTCTTAGAAGTTCCCCTGTAGAAAGCCAAGGATATCCAGCTTCATCAGCCAAAAACCTACCCTGCGTACTTTTTCCGGAGCCGGCCACACCTGCTAATATAATCATTTCTTCTCACTCAGCTTATTTTTGACTATTTTGGCTATTTTTGAACCATCAGCATTTGGACCAGCCTCTTGTTTGACTTTGCCAATAACTTTACCCATATCAGTCAGCCCAACATTTCTCATGGATTCTATGGTCTTATATACTAGCTTAGCAATATCTTCTTCTGAAATCTGTTCAGGTAGATAGTTGTCGATTATTGCTCTTTCCTTAAGTTCAGCATCTGCTCTTTCTTGATTACCACCTTTTAAATACAACTCGGCACTCTCGCCTCGTTTTTTTGATTCCTTACTCAGAACTTTAATAATAGATGCGTCGTCAAGACCTTCATCTCTCAAGTTCAAAGAAACTTCAGAATATAATATCGCACTCTTCAAACCACGAAGAACATTTGCTGTATCTTGGTCCCCTGAGAGTAATGCTGTTTTAATATCTTGATCAATCTGCTGTTTAAGCATAGAGATCCTTAGCGCTGTCCGAGCTTAAGCTTTTTGACCTTTATGGCCCTTCTCTCTTGTCTAATAATTGCTTTTGTACGTCTTTCACTTTTAGAAATAGGTTTCTGGAAATATTGGCCTTGTTTAGCGCGTATCAATACACCAGATTGCTGAACTTTACGAGTAAAGCGTCTAAGCATATTTTCTAGTGGTTCTTTAGGGTCTCTCTTTGTAACTTGTATCATTGTTATATATTGTATGATGTTAATTCGAAATTTGCAAATACTTTTTAAGGTGTTACTAGTTCATATGATTTCTTTTTTGGGTCGCGCGTTGTGATTTCAACACAATACTTTGTAATTCCTTGAATATAATAAACTGTTTATTTGTATGGTAAACTTTTGTGTTTCCTTGCTTTTCAGAAATTAAAAAACCTATCTTTTCTAATCTTTTAAGTTCCCTCTGAATGTTTCCAGCGTCTTCCTTAATAAGCTTAGCTAGACCCCTGACATGGGTTTTAAAATCGGGATACTTTGCATAAATCACAATAATTTTGCGTCTTACTCTGGAGGTTATAAATACATCTAACATAGTCTATATATTGTCTTTCAAACAACATGAATTATAAATAATAAAATGGAAATTTACAATTATTTTCCCAAAAAACATATAATATAGTTATATGTACTACTATAAGGTTTTGCCAAAGGATCCAAGTTTTTTTTCTGAAAAGTTTCTAACGTATGAATCAACATTAAAGATTAGTATGTATTCGCTCGTAAAAATATCTCTTAAGAAGAATACTGTCATCGGTTTAGTTGTTAGCAATACAACTAAACCATCTTTTCGTACCAATCCCATTATAGAATTAATCGATAATATAACCCCCCTACCAGATGAAAGCATAGGATTACTGAACTGGATCCACAGTTATTATCCTGGACCGCTAGGGTCACTCTTGCAACAATTCATTCCTGGTAATTTAGGAACAAATACTAAAAATAACGATGTCAGCATTACAACTAAGCATAATCATTACACCTCGCTCCCTAAACTTACGGCCGAGCAAAATAATGTATTAAAGAATATCAGCAGTTATGGATCGTATCTTTTGCATGGTGATACTGGTACCGGAAAAACTAGAATCTATATAGAATTAGCAATTAATTGTTTGCGAAACGGTAAATCTGCCCTGATACTAACGCCTGAGATCAGCTTAACCCCACAGCTTGCAGCTGATTTTGAGAATATATTTAAAGACAGGGTTATCGTTATTCATTCCAAGCTTACCCCTGTCCAGAGACTTAGGAACTGGACTAGAATACTGAATGACAACAATGGATTAGTCGTATTAGGTCCGCGCTCAGCCCTATTCAGCCCTTTTAAGTCACTCGGTTTGGTTGTGATAGATGAATCTCATGAATCTTCCTATAAACAGGAGCAGTCGCCCCATTATCACGCCAATAGGGTTGGCAGTAAGTTAGCCCAACTACATAAAGCCATTTTTTTATTGGGTTCAGCCACCCCTAGCATTACCGATTACTACCTTGCAAAAACTAAGAATGTTCCTATCTTGAGAATGAAAAAATCCGCCGTTAAGGTTAGTAGTGATGCTATTGAAAAGATTCTCATAGACCTAAAGGACCACTCCCTGTTCACCAGAAGCAGATTTATATCAGATAAGCTTATTAGTTGCATTGAAAATGCAATAAATCACAAGGAACAGTCTTTGCTGTTTCTTAATCGTAGAGGCACTGCCAGAATTATATTTTGCGAGAATTGTGGCTGGCAATCTTTATGCCCCAATTGTGACATACCTCTTGTTTATCATGGAGATAGTTTTGATTCCAGATGTCATACTTGTGGACATAAAGAAAAACCTGCAAACTCATGCCCCACATGTGGTGAACAAAAAATAATCTATCAAGGTTTTGGAACTAAAGCTTTAATGAATGAGGTGAGCAAATTATTTCCACATGCAAAAATCAAGCGATTCGATAACGATAATGCAAAATCGGAGAGTTTTGAACAAAATTATAGTTCAGTAAAAACAGGTGAAACAGATATAATAGTTGGAACTCAGACACTAATAAAAGGCCTGGATCTTCCTTTATTAAGCGTTGTCGGTATCATAACTGCAGAGTCATCTCTATCCTTTCCTGACTATACGGCTTCGGAAAATACTTACCAGCAAATAAACCAGGTACTCGGAAGGATAGGCCGAGGGCACAGAAACGGAACTGCTATAATACAAACCTATAGCCCGTCCAATCAAATAATCCAGGACTCTTTAAGCTTAAACTACGAGGATTACTATTCTGCTGAGATTGCAGAAAGGATGAAATATAATTTCCCTCCATTTACTCAAATTTTAAAACTTACTTGCCTGAGAAGTACTCAAAAAAATGCCGAGACTTCAGCAAAAAAACTAAACTCAATAATAAAGGACTCTGGCAACAAGGTAACTGTTTCGGGACCAACGCCATCGTTTTACGCTAAAATTGACAAAAAATTTCAGTATCAATTAATTGTTAGGTCAAGTTCTAGAAGTGAGCTTATTAAAACAATCAAGCTATTGCCCGCTGGATGGTTGTACGACATAGATCCTATAAATCTTTTATAAAAAGTAATATAGTAGTTTATACTTTTAAGATATGGCAAATTCAGAAGCAAAATACAAGCTAATAACTCTACCCAATAATGACCTACGCAAGAAGTCAGATAAGGTAGGTGTTATAGATGAAAACATTCAACATATAGTAAAATCTATGGAAAGAGTTCTACTCAAATGGGAGAGTGACCGCGAACACGAAGTTGGGGTGGCCTTGGCGGCAATCCAAATTAATGTTGCTCTGAGAATCGTGATAATAAGAAATAATTTAGATGATAAAAATAATCATGATTTTGATGTATTCATAAACCCTGTTATCACAAAGTATGAGGGTGAAATTATTGAAGATTATGAGGGATGTCTCAGTATAAAAGATATATATGGAAAGGTTCCTAGGTATAGCAAGGTAAGAATCAAGGCACTTGACATAAAAGGTCAGCCAATAAGACACACCGCTAGAGGCTTCATTGCTAGAGTCTTTCAACATGAAATAGACCATACGAATGGAAAATTATTTATAGACCACATAAAAGAGTCGCCCGACGCTTTTTATCAACTTATGAATGATGGTAAATTAAATAAATTGGATTACGCTTTAGATGTCGAAAAAAATAATATTCTTTGGTAATGAGAGACTTGCTACTGGAGTAGTAACTAAAAACTCTGTTCTCAATGCACTCATTGAAAATGGCTATGAAATTGAAACCATAATTCTCAACCAGGAAATTTTTATTTCTAGAAAAGAAAAAATTAATGAGACCGAGCTTTTTGCAGTAAAACATAATATTAGAATTTCGAAGCCTAAGTCGTCTATCGAAACAGAAGAAATTATAAAAAATTCTAAGGCTAAGATAGCTGTACTAGTAGCATATGGCAAGTTGATTCCTCAATCAATCATTGATCTTTTTCCGCTTGGAATAATCAACCTTCACCCGTCCCTTCTTCCCGATAAGCGCGGATCAACTCCCATAGAGCAAACTATACTAGATGGCGATAAATATGCAGGTGTTTCAATAATGCAACTCACCAAAGGAATGGACTCAGGGCCAATCTACAAGCAAAAAAAAATTCCTATAGAAGGATCAGAGTCAAAACAAGAGCTAGCAACTCTTTTAAATAGGGTTGGAGCTGATTTAATAGTAGACGTCCTTCCAAAGATAATCAGCAACACCTTGAAGCCCATAGAACAAAGTGATTTAGGCGTAACTTTTACTAAAACTATACATAAATCAGATGGAAGAATCGACTGGAATCAGGACGCTGAAGTCATAGACAGAATGGTAAGAGCATACTCATTATGGCCAAAAACTTCAGCAACTATATTCGACAAGCCCGTCTCTCTTATCGAAATAAAAGTTGGAGATAAAACCCTAAAATCACCTGGGGCTATAATTGATGACGATCAAAGACTTCGATTTGCCACAAAAAATAGAGAGATTGAAATTATCTCACTTGTGCCCGAAAATAAATCACAGATGAGCGGCAAATCATTTATCAACGGCTACAAAAAATAGACTATTCTTTAGATGACTCTAAGATCTGAGGCGCAACTTGCTTGATTTCATTTTTTAATTTTTCAAATTCTTCGGCAACAACGTCCTTATAGTTTGGAAAGTTATCCTCGAGCCATTTGAATGCTCCTGCTTCGTCTTTTCTATTTATATAGCCCTCGAAATCATTGAGCTGTTCATCCGACATGCTACCCGCCAATCTAAAACCGACCCTAGTCTCTAGAGTCTCATATATGTGAGACTTCATTTTCGTTTTTTCTTCTTCAGAGAGCTGACTTAGACCTAGTTCTGTTAATAATTCATCATTGAATTTAATCATATAACTATTATATCATTATCGCTTTAAAGTTTTCTTTGAATTGTCTCTCTGGTCATAAAGCTAATCTTGTCACCGATTTCGAGAACAATTTTATTCTTTGTCTCAATATTTAAACCACACATTTCTCCCTCAAATACCTCTTTAGTATCTTGAGGACCTCTTTTTAGGTTAGTAATATTAACCTCACCCAAAACATCCTTGCCTCGGATTACTTGAGCTATTGATGGTGCAGTTAGCTTACCCTTGAGAACTTCACCGCCAGCAATAATTTCGCTTTTTCCAGAAATAAAGATTCCTTTTATTTCCAATAATCCTGTTTCTTTTTCTACAATTTCAGGTATTAACATTTCACTAAGCATAGTTTTAGCATCATCAATTAGTTCGTATATTATTTTATATATTTTAATGGAGACTTTGTCTCTACTTGCGAGTCTTCTCACGTCAGGAGGAAGTTCTACGTTGAATCCATAGATAATTCCATTAGCTGTATGAGCAGTATGTACATCGCTGCCATTAATTGATCCAATTCCGGTACTTATAACCTTAAATGCTACTTCATCTGTCTCAAGGGTCCTAAGGCTATCTATGACTGAGGTTAATGAGCCTTGAACATCAGCCTTAATTAATACCGGGAGCTCCTGCAAGGTATTAGATCTGTTAATAATACTAATAAGCTCACTGCTATTTAGATTGTTCTGTGCGAAACCAGACTTATTTCTTAGCCCTGTTTCATCAGCAATAATTCTAGCAGTTTTTTCATTCTTAACGGCGATAAACGAATCACCAAACTGAGGCAATTCCTTAAATCCAGTGATAACAACTGGAGTAGATGGTCCAGCAGTCTTAATCTGTTGATCATCTGGAGATGTAAGACTACGTATTTTTGCATAAGTCGAACCAGCAACCACAACGTCATTATAATTTAAAGTACCCTCTGTAACTAGTGCGTGAGCTACTGGTCCCCTACCGCGCTCTAGGTGGGATTCTATAATTAGACCCTCAGCAGGTCCACTGACTGGAGCCTTAAGTTCTTCTAGATCTGCAGTAAGCAATACCATATCTAGTAAATTGTCTATTCCTTTTAGAGTTTTAGCGGATACCTCAACAGCAGTTAATTCTCCCCCCCATCCCTCTACAAGTATGTTTTGTTCAGCTAACTGCTGCTTTACCCTATTAACATCGGCGCCTTCTTTATCAACCTTGTTGATTGCAATTATCATTTTCGATCCAGCTTGATTCGCAAATCGAATAGCCTCTATAGTTTGAGGCTTAACACCATCGTCCGCAGCAACAACTATTATCACAAGATCAGTTAACTCTGCGCCGTGTGCACGTATAGCAGCAAAAGCTTCATGGCCTGGAGTATCAAGAAAAGTTATTAGTCTTTTATTATGGACAACCTGGTATGCAGATATATGCTGAGTAATTCCCCCAGCCTCTCCCTTGGCTACGGATGCTTTTCGTATAGCATCTAGTAAACTAGTCTTCCCGTGATCAACATGACCCATGACAGCAACTACTGGCGGACGATTTGGCCCATCCAGATTGGCAACCTTCTTTTTTGAAATAGATTCAATTAATTCACTTTTAGATGCAACCTTAATAAGAGTTACATCTTCAAGACCCATGTCAGCAATCATTATTTCGGCGGTATCAAAATCAACTCTCTCGTTCACTGTGGCAATAATGCCATTCTTCATCAGCTGTCCAATTAATTTTGTTACAGGTATCGAAAGTTTTTCAGCAAGAGTGCCGACAGTGATATTTTCTTCTAACTCGATGGTTCTTGCCATTCGTCAACACTCCTTTCTTTCTAATCTGTTAAATTAAGACTGCTTCTATTTTGCATCCTTCAAACTAAGTGCAATTTTTCTTGATTCAGTATCGATGTCAATGACCTTAAATTTCTTTTTCTCATTAAGCTGGAATATTTTTTCAGGATCAACGCTCTCGTCACTGCTCATTTCAGAAACGTGAACTAGAGCCTCAACTACAGGACTGAGCTGCACGAATGCGCCGAAAGGAGTTATTCTTGTAATTTTGCCTTCGACAATACTACCCTTCTTGAAGCTCTTAACTTGTTCAATCCAAGGATCTTCTGTAAGTTGTTTAATGCTTAGACTAAGTCTGTCGTCCTTATCGATTGTGATTATCTTGGCTTTAGTTACATCGCCAATTTTAAGATAGTCTCGTGGATTCTCAACATGCTCCCAAGATATTTCAGAAATATGTATTAATCCTTCTATGCCGTCAGCGTTTACAAAAGCTCCGAAGTCAGTAACACCCGTCACTACTCCTTCAATCTCTTCGCCGACTTTTAGCTTGCCAAATCTAGCTTTAACTACATCCTTGACTGCTTCTTTTTCAGAGAAAATTAACTTATTGTCCTTGCGACTAACATCTAGAACAGTAACTTTAACTGGTTTATTTATTAAGCTGTTAAGTTTAGAAAGAATTTCATCCTTATCGGCACCTGAAACTCTAGGATAATGTCCTGCAGCCAGCTGTGACACTGGAAGAAAGCCCCTAATTCCTTCTAGCTCGACTAGAAGACCGCCACGATTTGCATCATAAGGCACAATATCAATGACTTCTTTTTCTTCACTCAATCTTTGTAACTCATCCCAACCACGATCTTTAACGACTCGTCTCATACTAAGTAGCATATGACCTTCTTCGATTTCTGGATCAACTACACTAACGGTGATTTTTTCACCAATTTCTATAGGTTGGCCATATCCAATTTCTCGGCGCATAACCACACCAATACCATTGGCACCTAGATCTACCCAGATTTCGTGCTTCTTTACAGAGATAATTTCACCTTCGGTGACATCTCCCACTTTGATTTGATGAACGTCATTACTGGCTAGTAATTCGTCCATAGTTAAACTGATTTTTGACATGTTTTACATGCCTCCTTTGATTGTATTTTCCATTTATGTGGTTAATATGAAATAAGGTTTTTATCCCATATATCTATCAACCCAAATAGATTAATTACATTATAGCTTTTTTTTATCAATTGGTCAAAGAGGTAGGCCATTATTTCCCAAGTTAATAGATAAATATGTTAAAATTTTAGTAATGGCTTATTTGGGAATTGATATCGGGGGGACTAAAACATTAATTGCTGTATTTAATGGTGATGGAGAGATAGTCGTTAAACTTAAATTCTTAACAAACAAAAAATATCCAATATTTTTAGAAGATATTAAAAAAAATTTAGCTAAGATGAACGTAGGCGAGATAAAATCTTGTGCCGTATCTATTCCAGGATTAATCAATCGCAAGAATGGCGTAGCAGTGGCACTTGGCAACCTTGAGTGGAAGAATGCTCCAATAAAACACGACCTTGAGCAGATTACCGGCTGCAATGTGGGTCTAGAGCACGATGCCTCCCTGGGCGGCCTATACGAAGCCAGAAATCTTAAAAAGAAATATCATAAAGTTCTATACATAACGATTAGTACAGGTATAGGTATTGGATTAATCATTGACAATAAAATTGATATAGATTTCGCTAATAGTGAAGCGGGACAAATGATGATTGAGCATAAAGGTAAGTTGAGAAAATGGGAATCATTTGCATCTGGCAGTGCCATAGTTAAGCAGTTTGGAATGTTCGCCAAAGATATTTCAGACGATCACACCTGGTCAATAATAACCCAAAATATAGCAGTTGGAGTTCTCGACCTAATGGCAATCGTCCAGCCTGATGTGATTATATTTAGCGGCGGAGTTGGTAATTATTTTGAAAAATTTGAATTACCATTAAAAAATGAATTAAGTAAATATTCTAATCCGTTAATTAAGCAGCCTATTTTAGTAAAGGCGTCCCGAGCAGATGATTCAGTTATATATGGCTGCTTTGAGATGATTAAAGACTTAAATGAATAATTTTTTAGAGATAATTAAACAAGACTTCCCAAAGATTAATTTTGAAGAAGGTAAAGGCTTTTACTGGTCCCCTAACACTAAAACAGTAATTTACGACACTCAACACAGAAAAAATAACCCTGAGTGGACATTACTGCATGAAATTTCTCATGCTATTTTAAATCATAAAAGTTATAATAATGACTTAGACTTGCTGAGCATGGAAGTGTTGGCTTGGGAAAAAGCTAAAGAAATTAGTATCAGATATGATATAAATATTAATGAAGATCATATACAAAACTGCCTAGACACCTACAGAAATTGGCTCCACCTAAGGAGCACTTGCCCATCATGTGGCATAAGAGCCTTACAGATTAGTAACGATACCTACCGTTGCCATAACTGTCACACTAAATGGAAAGTAACATCCGCAAGATTTTGTAGACCATATAGAAAAATTGACAGCGAAAACAAAAAGTCACTCAAGAATTTAACTCAAGTGACTTTTGTTTAAAAAAGTTTAAGTATATTAAACAGTTTTCTTGGTACGTCGAGAAATTCGACCACCTTTTGCGCCAGCAATTCTTGCTAGTTCACGGTTAGCTGCAAAGCCACCAGTATGACCTTTTTTGCCACCTATAGATCCGATTTTAGAATAAAAATCTGAACCATATTTAGCTTTGTTAGTTTTAGCAGCAGCAATGCCGCCAGTTTTAGTTCCAGCCATAGTTGAAACCTCCCAATTAATTTAGATAATTTCGCCATTTAAATTAAAAAAGTTCCATATTGAAAAATACGAAACCCTCTCTTTAGAAACAACGAACTATACATATAATAACATGCCTATGTTTTAATGTCAAATTAGTTATGTATTAAATAAAAAGCTATGGAAAGATAAAGCCCCTCCTATTCGGAGGGGCTTCACATAATTCGGCACCGTGCTATTTTCCCAGGGGTGATCCCCCAAGTATTGTAACCGCTACAAGGCTTAACTTCTGTGTTCGGAATGGTAACAGGTGTTTCCCTTGCGCCATGGGCACCGACTAAGGATGAGAATAAATTCTCATCAAAAGTCGATGTTCATAGATAAAAATGTCAAACGAGTGCTCATATGCACCAATAACTAGTCAATGCTACCCCATATCCTAAGATAAAACAAATGTTTTATCAGATATGGGAACATAAAAAGTCGATGGGACGATTAGTACGCTTCGGCTGCACACGTTACCGTGCTTCCACCTTGCGCCTATCAACCTGATAGTCTTTCAGGGTCCTCATAGGGAAATCTAATCTTGAGGTCAGTTTCGTGCTTAATATGCTTTCAGCACTTATCTGGTCCGCACGT
>Ga0194055_10000037_pt1 | contig 88113 bp, 87 predicted proteins | sample SepL449m_MetaG_FD_155482 | JGI IMG/M metagenome (GOLD analysis project Ga0194055, IMG submission 155482) | Anoxic zone freshwater microbial communities from boreal shield lake in IISD Experimental Lakes Area, Ontario, Canada - Sep2016-L442-9m | ecosystem: Environmental > Aquatic > Freshwater >... | reverse complement strand
ACGCAGCCCATAATCCGCGCATTGCCTGCATTGCCAGCATTGCCAGCAGTACCAGCATTGCCTGCATAAACCGCTTGGCCCGCATAAACCGCTTGGCCCGGCTGGCCACAGTTCTACGCGCACTCCTGCGCCCTCACCTGACTGGAGATATGACATGGACAAGCCCGAGATTGACTTCCCCGGTGGCGACGCACCCGACGAACTGGTGATCCGCGACATCGTCGTTGGTGATGGCGCCGAGGCAATTCCCGGCGCGACCGTGAAGGTGCACTACCTCGGCGTCGAGTTCAGTTCCGGTGACGAGTTCGACTCCAGTTGGAATCGTGGCGAGTCGATCGAGTTTCCGCTTCGTGGACTCATCCAGGGGTGGCAAGACGGTATTCCAGGCATGAGGGTCGGCGGCCGACGCGAACTGGTCATCCCGCCGCATCTCGCGTACGGAGCAGCTGGTGGCGGTCACCGACTCTCGGGCCAGACCCTGATTTTCGTGATCGACCTGCTTGACGTCCGCTAGGGAAGTTCATGAGCCAGCGGGAACGCACCGAGCGGCTGCTCAACCTGTTGTTCGCGCTCATGGCGTCCAACCGCCCAGTCCCCAAGAGTTCGTTGCGGGATGCGATCGATGCGTACCGTGAAAGTCCGTCCGAAGAGGCGTTTGAGCGCATGTTTGAGCGCGACAAGGACGAACTTCGCAGCATGGGTGTCCCTGTGGAGACCATCGAAGGCTCTGATGGTTCCGGTGGGATCGAGGGCTACCGAGTGGCAGCCGAGTCATACGCTCTGCCAGCAGTTGCCTTTTCCGCAGACGAGCTGGCCGTGCTCGGGCTTGCGGCCCGGGTTTGGGAGCAAGCAAGCCTTGGTCCAGCAGCCCAGCGTGCGGTTCGTAAGCTTGAGACTCTCGGCCCCGGGTCCATCATCGAGGGCCCTGTTGGCATTGAGACGCGGATCGCTACAGGCGACCCCGCCTTCCCCGTCTTGCTGGACGTCGTGCGAACCAGACGCGTCGTTGCCTTCGACTACCGCAAGGTGGGCACGGCTGCACCAGAGCGACGTAATGTCGAGAGCTGGGGGGTCGTGTCACGGCGCGGCCACTGGTATCTCGTAGGTCGTGATGTAGATCGGGGCGAGCCTCGAGTTTTTAGGCTGTCCAGGATCGTCGGCAACCCCCAGCCGCGGGGAGTGATCGGCGCGTACGACATCCCGTCCGACGTCGACGTGGTGTCGATGATCGCAGCGAGCGCGCCAGATGACTTGGTCGCTCGACTCCGCGTTGCCCCAGGCCGCGCCAACAGCCTGCGGCGCAGAGCCAACGGCGTCGAGTCCGGCGCGCCCAACGGAGTGGCCGATGTGCTCACGCTGTCGTACGGCGATGATGAGGTTCTCGCCAGTGACATCGTGGGATTCGGTGATGCAGTCGTCGTACTCGAGCCGCAATCGCTTCGTACCGCGGTGATTCGTCGACTCACCAGCGCTGCAGGAATCTCGGGGGAGGCGCCAGTATGAGCGAGAATCGCCAACCTGTTACTGCTGGCGGACGGTTATCCCGCCTGCTTGCGCTTGTGCCGTGGTTGAGCGCACATCCTGGGGTCACGATCGACGAGGCTGCCCGACATTTCGAGATATCAGCCGACCAGTTGCAGTCAGATCTCTGGCTCCTGATCTGCACCGGCCGCCCCGGACACATGCACGGCGATCTGGTCGATATCCAATTTTGGGACGAGGACGGCCGTATAGACGTCATTGACCCCCAAACCTTGGCAAGACCACTGCGCCTGTCTCCAGACGAGGCTGCGGCCCTCCTGATTGCGCTACGGGTGCTTGCCCAGATCCCAGGGACTCACGATCGTCTCGCACTTGCCAGTGCCACGACGAAACTCGAAGCAGCCGCAGGGGAGGCCCTCACCGGCTCTAGCAGCGTCGCTGTCGCTCTTGAGTCGGCGGCCGACGGCGAGGCCACCAGCGCTGTCGAGACCGCCTTATCCAGTGGTCGCCGCTTGCACCTCACCTACGTGGGCGCAGCAGACGTTCGCACCGAGCGCGATGTAGACCCAATGCGACTGCTAACTCTGGAGGGGCGCACCTACCTCGAGGGTTGGTGTCGACGCGCTGAGGCCGTACGCACGTTTCGACTCGATCGGATCGATTCGGCGATTGTTCTTGACCAGCCTGCTGAGATTCCGCAGGACGCCGTCCCCGTCGATCTTGGCTCGGGTGCGCTACGACCTGAAGGTCCGGCCGTCACCTTGCTGATCGCGCCCGATATGTCCTGGATTGCCGACGAACACCCGGTCGACTCAGTCGAGGAGCTGTCCGACGGTCGCCTGCAGGTCAGTTTGCCTGTCGCTGACGAGTCGTGGCTGGTGCGGCTGCTGCTGCGTTCGGGTGAATCAGTGGAAGTTGTTGATCGCCCTGATATTTCGCAGCGAGTCCAGGCCCAAGCCCGAGAGGCGCTTGTCCAGTACGGCAAGTGACGCAGCCAGCGCTTGATGAGCACGGGATCGGGCCACAGATTCGCGCTGAATCGGCCACAGCGGCCGCACCCGCACACATGGCTGTCAAATAGTTGCCCCGAATGGCTTAAGACTTTTGCTGAACCCGCCGATCACGGTTTTGTTGGAAAGTCCAGAAGTCCTGGACAAACGAACCGTAGGGAGGCCCATCATGGCCACGATTAAGGCAACCTGCCCCATGTGTGGCGACGTGGACCTTGGCCCGCGTCAAGTTCAAGTCCTAGTCGTTGAAGCGATCGAGGACAGCGAATCACGACGCACCTATTCGTTCACCTGCACGACCTGCGGCGACCATGTCGTCAAGGTCGCCGACGAGGACACCGTGCAGCTGCTCGGCACCGCGGGCGTCAAGATCGAGCGAGTGCCCGTGCCCGACGAGGCGCGTGAGCAGCACCGTGGACGCCCCCTCGGCTACGACGACCTACTCGATTTTGTACTTTGGCTAGACACTCACGAGGCGATTGCCGACGAGTTGGCCGCCGCAAACTGGCGTTGATCCACTTGCTTAGGGTTATCGTTGTACTTACGACGCCCGGAGTCCGTCCGGTGCGCACGTCGTTGATGTGAGGACTGCACGATGGCCCTGTTTGAAAAGCCGGCATTTCTAATCTTGATTCTGCTCGTTTTGCTGTTGTTCGGAGCCAAGCGACTCCCTGACCTTGCGCGCGGCGTAGGCCGTTCACTGCGCATCTTCAAGGCAGAGACTGACGGCCTCAAAAGTGATAGCAACTCAGCCACCGCGACCGTCATCGATCCGCCAGCAGTTGCAGCTCCGCCTGCTCCAGCGCAGCCTGCTACTCCGAGGTATCTCGTCGACCCGATCACCGGGGAGCAGGTACTGGCTCAGCCCTTGGCTACGCCCGTGGCGCCCCCCACTGACGGCGTCCCGCGCGTCTAATACATGGCCGTCGGCGACGTGAGCGCTGGACGGCGCTCACGCCGTTCTGCCTCGGGCGACGGCGCGATGCCGCTGTTCGAGCATCTACGCGAGTTCCAGACTCGATTATTTCGTGCTGTTCTGGGGATCTTGATCGGCGCCGCAATAGCGTGGGCGTTCTACGATCCGATCTTTAATTTCGTCTATGCCCCGTTCAATGACGTGGTTGGCGCTGCGCGTTCTCAGGGCAAAGCGATCACCCTTGCGGTGAATGGTGTAACAGATGCCTTCACCCTCAAGCTCAAGATCGTGATGGTCGCCGGACTGGTGATGTCACTCCCGATCTGGCTCTTTCAGCTGTGGCGCTTCCTCGCCCCTGGTCTTAAGGGCGGCGAGAAGAAGTGGGCGTATGGCTTCGTCATTGCCGCAACCCCGCTCTTCCTCTTCGGCGCAGCCGTGGCATATCGGACCATGCCCTCGCTGCTCGATCTCATGCTCGGATTTACGCCCGAACACGTCGCGAACATCATCAACGTCAATGACTATCTGACGTTCATCATCCAGATCATGCTGTTCTTCGGCGTCGGCGCGTTGATCCCGCTGATCTTCGTGATGCTTAACTTCGCCGGTCTACTGCGCGGTCGCACGTTGGTCCGGCATTGGCGTTGGCTGATTATCGGTTGTCTCACTTTCGCTGCGGTGGCAACTCCGACCCCTGACCCGTTCACGATGCTGCTGGTGGCGACCCCGTTCATGGTGATCGTGTCGGTCGCCGTGTTGATCATGTTGATCAACGACAAGCGTCGTTCTCGGCGTGAAAGGCGCGAGGGTGCAGGCCAGTGGGCCGACGAAGAAGCATCCAGTCTTCCTGCGCTGATCGTCGATCCGACCGACACGGCGCCCAGCGTGATTGAGGACGAGATTCTCTAGATCGGCTGCGCGTAGAGTCCGGCTGTGAGCACTTCGCGCCGGGTCGCATTAGTGGTGAATCCTGCTTCGGGTCGCGGACGATCCGCTGAGTCTGGGGCGATCGTTCAACAGCGACTTACCGAACGTGGTTTCGAAGTCGTGACGATAGTCGGGGCGGACGCTGCCACCACCCAAGCGCTGCTCCGAGAGTCGATCGCCGAGACGCCCACCGCTGCTGTCGTCGCTTGTGGAGGAGATGGCACCGTGCATCTCTGTGTGCAGGTGATCGCCGAAACCGATGTGGCGCTTGGGATTATCCCGGTGGGTACTGGCAACGACTCGGCTTTGGCACTGGGAATTCCTACGGACCTTCTTGCTGCTGCCGATGTCATCGCGGATGGGTTGTCTGGTGGCCAGATTCGGGTGCTCGACCTAGGTTTCGCCCGAGCGGGCGATGGTGAGCAGCGATGGTTTCTTGGCGTGTTGTCCAGCGGTTTCGATTCACTAGTGAATGAGCGTGCCAATCGGATGTCGTGGCCTACTGGTCAGGCTCGATACATCGCTGCGATCCTGGGCGAACTTCGAGTGTTCCGTGCAGTGCCCTACGTGATGGATCTCGATGCCGGCTTGTCCACGGCCAGTCAGGAAAGCAAACCCGGCATGCTGGTTGCTGTAGGGAATGGTCCGCGCTACGGCGGCGGAATGAGGGTCTGCCCACAAGCATGTTTCGATGACGGACTGCTGTCGGTCACGTTCCTTGATGAACTCAGTACCCCGACTTTTCTGCGGGTGTTTCCCACGGTCTACAAGGGCACGCACATCAAGCGCCCCGAGGTGCATCAGTACCTCGCGACGACAGTTCGGCTCGAGGCAGCCGACCAAGTGGCGTACGCCGATGGCGAACGGATCGGGCCGCTCCCAGTGGAGGTGCGCGTAGTGGCGGGAGCGGCGCGCGTTCTGATGCCGCGCACGAGGTGATCGGGCCATAACCTTGTGCCATGACCTCGCCTGCCGAACGTTATGCGGCCTCTCAGCGCCGCACCGCAGGCAAGAAGACCGCCTTGCACGAATTCCAGGAGTTGTACGAGTTCGAACTCGATGACTTCCAGCTTGAGGCGTGCCGAGCGGTAGAGGCAGGTGCGGGGGTCCTGGTGGCTGCACCGACCGGCGCCGGCAAGACTGTCGTTGGGGAATTCGCAGTGCACCTAGCTCTACGCGAGGGCCGCAAGTGCTTCTACACGGCGCCGATCAAGGCTCTGTCGAACCAGAAGTACCACGATCTCGTGGCACGGTATGGCGCCGACAATGTGGGCTTACTCACCGGCGACAACTCGGTCAATGGGGAAGCGCCCGTAGTCATCATGACAACCGAAGTTTTGCGCAACATGCTCTACGCGCGCTCGCACACTCTTGAGGGTCTGTCCTACGTCGTCATGGACGAGGTGCACTACCTCGCTGATCGCTTCCGCGGTGCTGTCTGGGAGGAGGTGATCATCCACCTGCCTGAACACGTTGCCGTTGTCGCGCTTTCAGCCACTGTCAGTAACGCCGAGGAGTTCGGTGAGTGGCTCACCGAGGTTCGCGGCGAAACCCGCATCGTCGTTGAGGAGCACAGACCGGTTCCGTTGTGGCAGCAGGTGATGGCCGGCGACCGCCTGTTTGATCTGTTCGTCGATGATGAGCAGAGCAAGGTCAACCCCGAACTCGTCCGGCTCGCGCGGGAGGACGAGCGCCTCACCAAGATGATGCGTGACAGCGGCTCGCGACCTGGTCGAGGTGGCCGTCGGCCCCGGGGCGCCAATATCCCGATGCGCTATGAAGTGGTCGAGCGGCTGAACCGCGAGCGGCTCTTGCCTGCCATCACTTTCTTGTTCAGCCGCGTTGGCTGCGATGCAGCGGTAGACCAGTGCCTGGCCGCCGGTTTACGCCTCACATCCAATGACGAGCGGCAGACCATCCGCGACATAGTCGAGGCCCGCTGCGCCGATCTACCCCAAGAGGATCTTGCGGTCCTGGGCTATCTGGATTGGCTCGATGGACTCGAGCGCGGGTTTGCTGCCCATCACGCCGGAATGCTGCCCACCTTCAAGGAGGCAGTCGAGTACCTGTTCCAACTCGGGCTGGTGAAGATGGTTTTCGCCACTGAGACTTTGGCACTTGGCATAAATATGCCGGCTCGAAGTGTGGTGCTTGAGAAGTTGGTGAAGTGGAACGGTGAGACACATGCCGACATCACCCCGGGGGAGTACACCCAACTCACTGGTCGCGCTGGACGCCGGGGCATAGACATTGAAGGAAACGCAATTGTGGTGTGGCACCACGGCTTTGATCCCGAAGCCCTTGCTGGCCTTGCCTCGACCCGCACGTACCCCTTGCGTTCATCGTTCAAACCCTCGTACAACATGGCGGTCAATCTCGTCGGGTCAGTAGGCCACCATGCGGCCCGCGAACTCCTTGAGACCTCGTTCGCACAGTTCCAGTCTGACCGAGCGGTGGTTGGAATGGCACGGCAGGTGCGAAAGCAAGAGGGCGCGCTTGATGGGTATCGCGATGCGATGAACTGTCATCTGGGGGATTTTGCGGAGTACTCCGAACTGCGTCGTCGGCTCACTGACCGCGAGAAGGAACTGGCACGCGATGGCGCAGTGCGACGTCGAGCAGCATCGTCGGACTCGCTGGCCAAGCTGAAAGCCGGGGATGTGATTGTGATCCCGGCAGGACGCCGCTCCGGAGTTGCTGTCGTCCTCGACCCAGGGCTCAGCGAGAAGGATGAGCCGCGTCCCTCAGTGCTCACCATCGACAGACAAGTCAAGCGCCTTTCGGTGATCGACTTTCCCACGCCGGTCGAGCCGCTGGAGCACATTCGGATTCCGAAGCTCTTCAACCCACGCTCAGCTAATTCACGTCGTGACTTGGCGTCCAGGCTCAAAGAGTCAGTGGGTGACCTTCGAGTAGACCGTCCGCGCAAGGGTGGTGGTGGGAACGCCGAGGACGAATTGATCCTCGAACTGCGCCGTCTCATCCGCCAACATCCCTGCCATGGATGCGATGAGCGCGAGGATCACGCGCGATGGGCCGAGCGCTTCCATCGACTCCAGCGTGAAACACAGGGGCTCGAACGTCGAGTCGAGACACGGACCAACTCGATTGCTCGTCAGTTCGACCGAGTGTGCGCGATCTTGGCTCAACTTGGCTACCTCACTACCGACGACGACACGTCGGCGGTCACTGACGCCGGTCGGATGCTGCAGCGGCTCTACTCCGAACTCGATCTCGTTGCTGCCGAATGCTTGCGGCAAGGTCTGTGGAAGGGCCTGACTGCGCCCGAACTCGCTGCGTGCGCATCGATTTTGGTGTTCGAGTCCAGGCAATCGGACGACAGTGGTCCGCCGAAGTTGCCTCCTGGTCGGGTACCTGAGGTCCTGGCCGACACAGTGCGCATCTGGGGTGAACTCGCCAACCTCGAAGCTGAGGAACGAGTGCAGTTCCTGCGCGAGCCCGATCTAGGCTTTGCGTGGGCTGCGTTTCGCTGGGCATCGGGGCACCGCCTCGAGTCTGTACTTCGCGACGTTGATCTCGCGGCTGGTGACTTTGTTCGATGGTGCAAGCAATTGGCTGACCTACTGGGGCAGATCGCCGATGCGGCTGGCTCGCACACGGACCCAGAGAGTGCGGTATTGGCAAGAACTGCGCGCGACGCCGTGGACGCGGTCAAGCGTGGAGTGGTGTCTTTCTCGTCGGTGTGAGCGAGGTCAGCGCTGCGCTAGCGCAGCCACGACGCGATTGACCGACGATCGCAGATTCCAACGATCGGCCAACTCGAACAATGTCTCGAGGTCGGCAGGCTGGGTTGGTAGGACATGCGAGGTGCTGGCGAGCGGAACATCGAGCGCGACCTGCACCACGCGTGGCGCCACAGCGAGGTAATCCTGCGCGGCAAGAACCTTGTCGTGCACGCTCGATCGAGTTGCCGCATCACGCGCCTGCGCCGCAGCGATCACGCCCTCGAGAGTGCCGTACAACGAGATGAGCGCGGCGGCGGTCTTATCGCCGACTCCAGGCACTCCGGGCAGACCATCCGATGGGTCGCCTCTGAGCGCGGCGAAGTCGGCGTACGAACGACCAGGGATCCCATATGTGGCAAGCACATAGGCCTCATTGACCACAGTCGCGTTAGCGACACCTCCCTTCGCTGTGTACAGCACGCGTACCTGACGGGCATCGTCGATCACTTGGAACAGATCTCGGTCGCCGGTGACTACGTCAACTGGTATCAGGCTTCGATTCGCCAAAGTGCCGATGACGTCGTCGGCCTCGTAGCCTGGTGAGCCAAGGCGTGTGATGCCCAGCGCTGCAAGGACATCGACGATGATGGGCACCTGAATTTCGAGTTGATCAGGTACTTCCTCGCCGCTCTCGGGTGTGGCTGCAACTCGATGCGCCTTGTACGACGGGATCGCAGCGACTCTGAACTCAGGACGCCAGTCGTCATCCCAACAGCAGACCAATTCGGTTGGCGAGTGATCTGTAACTAGCCGGGCGATGAAGTCGAGGAAGCCTCGGACGGCATTCACGGGTGTGCCGTCCTTGGCGGTTACGGAGTCCTTCATGCCGTAAAAGGCGCGGAAGTATAGCCCTGCGGAGTCGATCAGCATCAGTTTCGGCGGCATGTCGCAACCCTAGCCCGATCGTTCGACGCCGGAACTTGCCTGGTGCGACACAACGGCCAGTTCCATAGCCAGCCGGACCACCCGAGGTTCTTGGTCATAGGGTCGCCCTGTGACTGACACAGCGCCGCACCACCCGCCTGTTACTGACCTTGCTGCACGGTTAAGTCGTGCGCAGGATGCGACGAGGGCGGCAGGTGTCGACGCACTGTTGATCAGCCCTGGGCCCGATCTGCGCTACTTGACTGGCTACGACGCCATCCCGCTGGAACGACTGACCTGCCTAGTGCTTCGGCCAGACGGCGACCCACAGATCATCGTTCCGCATCTCGAGCGACCGGCCGCCCTAGCGAGTCCGATTGGCGAACTCGGTATTGAGGTGTTGTCGTGGACTGAACTCGAGAACCCGTATGCACACGTAGCCGCCTTGCTGCCAGAAACCGGGCAGGTGGGTCTCGACAATCACATGTGGGCGGAGAAGGTCCTTCGGTTGCGCGCCGCAATGCCTGACGTGGAGCAGATCTTGGCCGGGTCCGTCCTGCGCGAACTTCGCATGCGCAAGAGCGCCGACGAGATCGACGCCCTTCGCCGCGCAGGCGCAGCGATTGATCGCGTGCACGCGCAGATGGGTCGCTGGCTTCGGCCCGGACGCACTGAGCGCGAGGTCGGTCGCGATATCGCGGAGTCCATCATCAGCGAAGGCCACGTACGAGTTGATTTCACGATCGTGGCGAGTGGGCCGAACGGGGCCAGCCCGCACCACGAGCTATCCGATCGAGTGATCGCAGCCGGTGAGCCAGTAGTGGTCGACATCGGAGGGACGATGCCTGATGGCTACTGCTCTGACTCCACGCGCATGTACGTGGTGGGCGCCCCGCCAGCTCAGTTCGCCGAGTACTACGCGGTACTTCAAGCTGCTCAGTTCGCCGCTTGTGAGCATGCTCGTCCCGGAGTAACGGCGGAGAGCGTTGATGCTGCTGCTCGCCAAATCATCATCGATGCAGGGTACGGCGAGTTCTTCATACATCGCACCGGACACGGGATCGGGCTCGAGACACACGAAGAGCCCTACATCGTCAGCGGTAACACTGAGGTGCTTGCAGCCGGCATGGCCTTCTCGGTCGAGCCGGGCATCTACCTGCCCGGCCAACATGGCGCGCGCATCGAGGACATTCTCGTGTGCGGAGACTTAAGGGCGGAGCGCGTCAACCTTCAACCCCGCGAACTTGCCATCCTGTAGATCTTGGAGTCTCGAGCACAGGTAGGTTTGTCCTAAGGGACGACGATGGTGGGAGCCGTGATGCTAGAAGAGATGGATCGGACGATAGTTCGCCTGTTGGCCGGTGATGGCAGGCTCTCATTTACCGATCTGGGCAAAGCAACGGGCCTGTCGACATCGGCTGTGCACCAACGGGTTCGGCGCCTAGAGCAGCGGGGTGTAATCAAGGGCTACACGATCGATGTCGACCACGACGCTCTGGGACTGCCGTTGACGGCCCTAGTGTCGATCAAGCCCATCGACCCCGCGGCGCCTGATGATGCACCGCAGCGACTGGAAGGCGTACCGCAGATTGTGGCGTGCTGGTCAGTTGCGGGGGATGAGTCTTATGTCCTGAAGGTGCGGGTTGCTAGCCCGGCCGCACTGGAAATCCTGCTGGCCGAGATCCGCGCCAAAGCAGGAGTGTCGACACGAACCAGTGTGGTGCTGTCGACTCCGTACGAGAATCGCCCGCCGCAGATCTAGCGCGGTGAAGGCGGCCCTATTCACAGTGCAGCAGCCTCAATGCTGCGCGTGAGTTGCCTCGGCGTCAGCGATCGACTCGTGAGCATGTTCGCGCCACCACTGCTGGCCCACGGGGCTAAGGGTATGGATCGGGTCGTAGTACTCGTAGGAGCGCGAGAGAGCATCTGTGTCGGTGGTCTCAATGCCCGTTCGGTAGTTCTTGGTCCAGTAACTGATGCCACGTTCGCGGTCGTACTCGTGGAGTTGGTGCACCCAGCGCTTACCGACGTAAGGCACGTCGCAGACGATACGAGGGGTTGCAAAGCCAGGCAGATACCCCATGAGTCCGTGCTGGAGGGCCTGGGCTTCCCAGACGGCAACTCGCCAGTGCTCAGCCGAGGGGATCATGTCGCACATGTAGAAGTAGTACGGCATGATTCCTGCACCATCGAGCAGGGCGAAGGACAGGTCAAGTAGGTCATTCACGGTGGCATTGACCCCGCGCATGAGTACGCCCTGGTTGCGCACATCGCGGACTCCGACTTCGAGCATCGCGCGAGTGGCCTCGGCGACAAGCGGGGTCACCGATTGCGCGGCGTTGACGTGGGTGTGAATCGCCAGCCCAACCCCGCGGTTACGCGCGGTGGTAGCCACTCGCTCCATGCCAGCGCGAACCTCGTCCTGAAGCCAATGCTGGGGTAGAGCCATGAATGCCTTTGAGGCGAGACGGATATCGCGGATGTTGTCGATCGTCAGCAGCTCGGTGATGAACGACTCCAGCCTTGGCCACGGCATGTTGGCGACGTCACCGCCTGATACGACGACGTCGCGCACACCAGGTGTGCGTCGAAGGTAATCGAGCATGTCGGTGAGCCGAGTGTCGGGCTTGCCGATGAACTTCAACTTCTCGACGCTGGGTGTTGAGTTGCCGACGAGATCCATTCGCGTGCAGTGTCCGCAGTACTGCGGACAGGTGGGTAGCAACTCGGCGAGGACCTTGGTCGGGTAGCGATGGGTCAAGCCTTCAACCGCCCACATCTCATGCTCGTGTAGCGAGTCACGCGATGAATGCGGGTGGCTGGTCCAGTCGGTGCGACGGTCGGAGAACACCGGCAGCATGTATCGACGTACTGGGTCTGCGTAGAACGCGTCAGTGAGCGAGCCAGCGCCCGCAGGGGCGGTGGCCCAAGCCATGGTATTGAGCATCTGGGGCGGCACGAGCATGGACATCGTGGCAGCTCTAGCGATGTCGGCTTCAAGGTCGGCGTAGAAGCGATCGTCGACAAGATCGCCTAGGACGCCGCGCAACTGTGCGGTGTTCTTCACGCAGTGCGACCGTTGCCATTGAGCGGATCGCCAGTCACTGTCCGTGACGTCGACCCAACCGGGAAAACGTCGCCAGTCGGGTTCGACCAACTCGTGGTTGGAATAGGCGTATGGCTGGGCACCCGGGATGACCCGGTCGAGGATCTCGGTCACGATGCTGCCTCTCGAGAGCGGGGTGCGTCGCACCGGGATGTACCTACCTAGTTGACGATACGGGATATCCTGCTGTTGAAGCATGTCCAGGCCGGATATATTTCCTATCTCTGCTCACTAAACCAATAGTTGTTCGGTAACCGCACGACCCGATCGCGCTGATCTGGCGCGGCTGAACCGTGTTCCACCCGCGCGCCGCCTGCGCCAGGTGGTGATGTGCCTGCCTCGGTCCGGAAGGATGCGACCTGTGACCCATCCCGTCAGCCCCGTGGGGCTACACCGCGTACTGACTCCCTCGGGAGTACTCCCGCAGGCCGCGTGGCAGCTCGACCCCAGCCCCGAACTGACCACCGGCGAGATCCGAGTGCGCGTGCAGCGGCTCAATCTCGACGCCGCCAGTTTTCGCCAGCTGTCGGACAAGCACGGTGGTGACGGCGCGGCCGTACGGGCTGAGGTGCTCGAGATCATTGGCACCCGCGGCAAAATGCACAACCCCGTGACCGGATCCGGCGGAATGCTGGTGGGCACTGTCGAAGCGATGGGCCCTGATAGCCATCACCACGAGCTGTCGGTCGGTGATCACATCACGAGCCTTGTGTCGCTCACCCTGACCCCTCTGCACATCAGCGACGGGTTGGCATCGTGGGACGGTCGCAGCGAACAGGTGCCCTGCGACGGTCATGCCATCCTGTTCGACCGCACGATCGTCGCGAAGGTCCCCGATGATCTCCCGGGAGCGTTGGCGATGGCCGTCATGGACGTGTGCGGCGCCCCGGCACTGACCGCACGAGTGGTCGCCCGTTACGTGGCGGCAGGGCAACCGCCGCGGGTCGCGGTCATCGGTGGGGCAGGTAAGAGCGGGTCGTTGTCGTTGGCGGCGGCGCGACGAGCGGGCGCTGCACAGACCCTCGGGATTGTTCCCATCGAGCGCGAGGCCATAGCGCTTCGCGACGCAGCTCTCTGCGACGTGGTTGAGCTGGCCGATGCCCGCGACCCAGTTGCTCTCTCGGACACCATTAGCGCAGTGCTTGGGGGCCCAGCCGACATAGTTGTCGTGTGCGTTGATGTTCCCGGCTGCGAGCACGGAGCAATCTTGGCGACCGGTGACGGTGGCACGATCATCTTCTTCTCGATGGCCACCTCATTCGCCACTGCCGCACTCGGCGCGGAAGGCCTTGCGGCCGATGTCACGATGCTGATCGGCAATGGGTTCACGCCCGGCCATGCCGAGATGGCTTTCGATCTGCTCCGCACTGAGCCCGGCGTGGCGGCGCTGTTCAACTCGCGCCTCGCCGCCGAGGGGCATCTGTGACCGTCGATGCACCGAAGGTGCGGAGTGCCGAGCCGGTACTCTGGCACGGCGGTCGACTCATCACCGATGGAGCTGTCACATCGTCGTCGATGGTTGTGGCTGATGGCGTCATCGTGTGGGTGGGGGAGGCCAGCCGCGCCCCGAGCACTCGGCTTGCTGTGGACGTGCGTGGTGCCTTGATCACCCCAGCTTTCGTTGATGGGCACATGCACGCTACCGACACCGGATTGGCGCTTGCTGGGCTTGACCTTTCTGGCTCGCGCTCGAAAGCCGATGTGCTAGAAGCTGTCTCGCGAATGTGTCGGCAGCTGCGAGGCCGAACAATTCTTGGTCACGGCTGGGACGAAAGCGCCTGGCCGATTCGCGAGTTGCCTACGGCCGCTGAACTTGATCGCGCGTCCTATGGCTCCTTCGTCTACTTGTCACGCATCGACGTGCATTCGGCTCTTGTGTCCGGTGCGTTGATGTCATCTGTGCGATCACTAGCAGGTCAGGCGGGCTACGACTCCTCAGGTTGGCTCAGCCGCGAGGCCCACCAAGCGATCCGCAATGCTGCGCTCGAGTCGATCACGCCTGGGCAACGGGTCGATGCGCAACGGTTAGCGCTGCAGACCGTTGCGAGCCTGGGAATCGGCGCGGTGCACGAGATGGGCGGGCCAGACATTGGCGGCGCCGACGACGCCGCCGCTCTCGTGGCGCTAGCGAATTCGGCGCAATGGCCAGACGTTGTTGTGTATTGGGGTCAGTTGGCAGCCGACGGCGGAATCGAGGCAATGCGCGATATCGGTGGGTACGGCGCCGGTGGCGACCTGTTCATCGACGGCGCGATCGGTTCGCGCACAGCGTGTTTGCGCTCGCCCTACTCTGACTTCGCTGACACCCACGGCGCTCTCTACTTTGATTCAGCGGCGGTTCAAGATCACGTCGCTCAGTGCACGCTGGCCGGAATCCAGGCTGGTTTCCACGTGATTGGCGACGCAGCGATGGACACCATCATTTCTGGCATGCGGGCCGCCGCCAGCGATGTCGGCCATGATGCTTTACGCACTCAGCACCACCGCCTCGAGCATGCCGAGATGCTCGACACGCAGCAGATCAGTGCCCTCGCCGATCTTGGTGTGATTGCGTCCGTACAGCCGGCCTTCGACGCCTCCTGGGGTGGGGACGACGGGATGTATTGCGATCGGCTAGGGCCAGATCGTGGGGTCCGCCTCAATCCTTTCGCGGACATGCTTGCGGCTGGGATCCCACTGGTGTTCGGCTCCGATTCCCCAGTCACGGCCGTCGATCCCTGGGGCGCGGTTCGGGCCGCGGTGCAGCACAGAACGATTGGCCAGCGAGTCGGAATTGCCGCGGCCTTCAGCGCGCATACTCTCGCCGGCCACCAGTCGGTCGGCTCATCGGCCGGAGCCCTGTTAGCCGGATCCGCCGCCACTTTTGCTGTGTGGGCGGCAGACTTCCCCCGAGATGCGCACGGTTGGCCAGATCTGTCGGCCACAACCACATCTCCTGATTGCCTACGTACGGTCGTTCGAGGAACAACGGTGCACGACAACGGTGTACTCGAGGAGGTGGCGGCGTGAGCCGCACAGGAACCGGTTCGACCAACGACCCAAGGCGCCTACTCGCCCTTGATCCAGCGCAGATTCGCAAGGCACGGGCGTTGGCGCGTAAGGCGGGCGGCCCCGTGGTGAAGATCGCGAAACGACACACCACGGTGTCGGTCGAACGCGCAGTGCTCCGTCTCGCGGGCCTCGAGGGTGCAGACGTCGAGGGCATCCCATGGGTGAGTCGACTCGTCGATGTCGTCCGTGAACAAGTGGGTCTCGAGCATGGCGTGTCGCTACCGGTGTGGGACGCACTGCTGCGAACAGAGGATGACCTGCTGACGTTGGCGCAGAAGGCGGCTGCTGGTTCGGTGCAGTTCCGAATTCCGAGTGGCAAGGATTCGATTCGCGCAGCGAAAGCGGCTAGAAGTGCTGTCTCTGTCGGCATCCGGCGAATCGACACCAACAGAAGGCAACGCGATCGGATGATTGCGAAGTTCGGCAATCCGCCAGCACCGTGGATCTACCTCATCGTGGCAACCGGCGACATCTACGAGGACATCCCGCAGGCGCAGGCCGCAGCTCGTGAAGGCGCCGACGTCATCGCAGTAATCCGGTCCACTGGTCAATCGCTGCTTGACTACGTGCCAGAAGGTGCGACCCGCGAAGGCTATGCGGGCACCTACGCGACACAAGAGAACTTTCGATTGATGCGCGCCGCGTTGGACGAAACTAGCGCAGAACTCGGTCGCTACGTACGGCTCACTAACTATGCGTCGGGCCTATGTATGCCTGAGATTGCGGCACTGGCTGGGCTTGAACGCCTTGACATGATGCTCAACGACTCGATGTACGGAATCCTGTTTCGCGACATCAATCCGATCCGAACTTTCGTGGATCAGCGTTTCAGTCGTCAGATCCATGCACGCGCGGGAATCATCATCAACACTGGCGAGGACAACTATCTGACCACCGCGGACGCTGTCGAGGCCGCGCACACGGTCACCGTGAGCCAATTGCTCAACGAGTTCTTCGCCAAGGAAGCCGGGCTCGAGGACTGGCAACTCGGGCTTGGCCACGCATTTGAGATCAACCCAACGGTGCCAGATTCATTCCGGCTCGAACTCGCGCACGCATTGCTAGCCCGCACCCTGTTTCCAGATGCGCCACTGAAGTGGATGCCGCCGACCAAGCACATGACCGGCGATATCTTCAACGGCTTCCTCCATGACGGCTTCTTCAATCTCGCCGGAATCCTTACCGGCCAAGGGATCTTACTTGTGGGCATGATGACCGAGGCTGTGGTCACACCGTGGCTGTCCGATCGCGACCTTGCACTGCAGAACGTTCGGTACGTCTTTAATACTGCCGGAAATCTGCGCGAGGACTTCCGGCCGCCACCCGACGGGTTCATCGCCAGTCGCGCCAAGGAGGTCCTTGGTGAGGCAGTTGACTTACTCGAAGCAATCGTCGACGACACCCTCCTTGACGCAATCGGTGATGGCACGTTTGGCTTGATGAAGCGTCCCGCTAACGCAGGGCGCGGGCTGGAGGGTGTCGTTGCGAAGGATCGCGATTACCTCAACCCCGCCACCGACATGCTGGATGAGGGGGCGACAAGATGAGCGAAAAGACGAGCAAGAAGACATCGATCGTGCGCCCTTACGGTGACACCACCGGCGATGGCATGGTGCAGGTGTCGTTCACCTTGCCGGTGAAGCATGACAAGCGCGCCGAAGGCGCCGCGTTACAGCTCGCGAAGAAGATGGGCCTTGACCCGGCGATGGTTGTGCATGCCAAGCCCATGGGCCCTGACTTCACCTTCTTCATCGTCTACGGATCTGTCCATCATCTGGTCGATCTGAGGGAAGTTGTGGTGATCGAGCGCGACTATCCGTTGCTCTCGCCCAAGGAGGTGAACACGGCAGTGAAGAAGGGCCTCCACCGTCCGTTGGTCATCGTTGGAGCATGTATCGGTACGGATGCGCACACAGTAGGTATCGACGCGATCCTCAACATCAAGGGATTCGCGGGGGAGAAGGGGCTCGAGTACTACACGGAACTCAAGGTCGTGAATCTCGGCGCGCAAGTTGCCGTGCCCGACCTTGTCGAACAGGCCCGCATTCACCAAGCCGACGCGGTGCTCGTGTCGCAGGTGGTCACCCAACGTGATGCCCATTTGCATAACACGCGCGAAATGAGTGCTGCCTTCCGAGAGGCTTTCCCTGCTAGCCGTCGGCCGCTCCTTGTCGTTGGCGGTCCTCGATTCGATGAGTCGATGAGCGCCGATCTTGGCGTTAACCGCATCTTCGGAAAAGGGACCACTCCTGGTGAAGTCGCGTCCTATCTCGTCAATGCATTGGTTCCCAACGGAGAGAAGTCCGCATGAGCATCTACGACGCAGAATCTGATCCGCGACATGGAATGTCGGTAACTCATCGCCGTTATGTGCCGCATTCACACGCGCACTATGGCGGCAGCCTGGTTGACGGTGCGTACATGCTGGCCATGTTCGGTGACGTTGCGACAGAGCTGCTGATTCGTACCGACGGCGACGAGGGACTCTTCGCTGGCTATGACCAGGTGTCGTTCCTCCAACCGGTTATCGCTGGAGACGTCCTAGAGGCCACCGCAACGATCACCCGTGTTGGTCGACGATCGCGTGGAATCGAGTTCGAAGCACGCGTCGTCTGCCGAGCTACACCTGAGGTGTCGCCTTCTGCAGCAATCGTTCTCGCTGAACCGATCGTCGTTACTACAGCCAGCGGAACCTGCGTCGTACCTGCCTGAGCCACTGGCGCACTCGCTCCCGCTCGATGCGGCGGAGTGTGGTGAGCCGGGCATCACGTAGCCTGAGCAATATGTCCAGGATCGCCCCGCGCAGTGCACGAGCGCTCTGGCCCACCTCGGCCAATGCGCCGATGCTCGGGCGAGTGCTCGGCTCAGCTGCGGGCGGTGCTCTGCTTGCTGCGGCCTTCCCACCGCACGACATCGTCTGGCTTGCGCCACCTGCGCTTGCCCTGCTCACCTTGAGTTGGCGTGGGGTACGTACCTGGCCGGGATTCTGGTTGGGTCTACTCACTGGCTTCGCCTTTTTGCTTCCGCACATTTTGTGGATGAGGGTCATCGGTGATGATGCCTGGATCCTGCTCAGCGCTCTTTTCGCACCAGCATTCGCGCTCATCGGGGCAGGCGTCGCGTGGACCTCTCGGCTGAAGTACTGGGTCTTGGCGGTGCCACTGCTCTGGGTCACGTCGGAGGCAATCCGCGATCGTGAGCCCTTTGGCGGCTTCCCCTGGGGCCGGTTGGCGTTTAGCCAGACCAACACCTCGCTTACGCCTTACGCGGCCATAGCGGGCGCCCCTGGGGTCACGTTCGCCCTTGCAGCGATGGGTTCACTGCTTGCTTTCGTCGTGGTGAGTCTGCGTCGACCGCGCGCAGTGGTGGCGGCATTGATCGGGATAGCCATCATTGGTAGCGCGGGCGGTCTTGTGCCACTGCCTACACAAGGTCAGGTGGATCTAGGAGCACACGGCGGCCCAGCCACAGTGGTGGCTGCGGTGGTCCAGGGGAACGTTCCCGCGGCAGGGCTCGATGCCTTCGGCGAACGTGCGGCGGTACTTCTCAATCACGTGCATGAGACCGAGAGGTTGGCGGCCGACGTCGCGGCGGGAATCGCCCGCCAACCTGATTTGGTGATCTGGCCCGAGAACTCCACTGACATCGACCCGCTCTTGGACGCAGCGGCAGCAAGCCAAATTCAGCACGCGGCGGACGCCATCAACGTGCCGATTCTTGTCGGGGCCGTGGTCAATGTTCCTAGTGATCCCTCGCACATCTGGAACACCGGAATCGTCTGGCTACCAACGTCTTCGGGCACACCTGGGCCGTCGACGAACTACGTCAAGCAGCACCCGGTGCCCTTCGGCGAGTGGATTCCGGCTCGTGCGGTGCTGTCCGCCTTGATCCCGCGATTTGGTCGAATTCCGCGCGATTTCGCGGCAGGGCCGTCAACCGGTGTGCTTCAGGTTGGGCCAGCGCGACTAGGAGATCTGATTTGTTTCGAGGTCGCGTACGACAGCCTTGCCACTGCTGCTGTACGCGGTGACGGTGTACCAGGTGCGCTTGCCGGCCTAGGTGCCCGAATCATCACAGTGCAGACCAACAACGCAACGTATGGTCACACCGGTCAACCCGAGCAACAGCTTGCGATGTCACGGTTGCGCGCGGTCGAGCATGGACGCGCGGTACTCATCGCGGCTACTAGCGGTATCAGCGCCATCATCGCCCCCGACGGTTCGATGGTGGGCTTGCTCGGGGAGTACACCGCTGGCTACCTCGTCGAGAGCGTCCCATTGCGCGACGAATTGACGATCTCCGACCGGCTCGGTGCGGTGCCGGAACTCGTGGCCGTGCTGGCATCGATTGCGCTCCTCTTCCTGGCCTATCGCGGACGCAGACGCGACGAGCACGTAGGCTCAGCAACAGATGATGGCCTGGCAATATCAACTGGGGAGGCAGCGCTGTGAGCACGGAATCCTTTGCCGAGTTGGGTCAGATCCTGGTGATCATCCCAACTTACAACGAGCGGGAAAACGTAGAACTCATCGTCGCTCGCACACGCAAAGCTGTTCCTGAAGCGCACATCCTGATCGCCGACGACAACAGCCCTGACGGCACAGGCGCGATTGCCGACGACCTTGCAGCCGTCGATGACCACGTGCAGGTCATGCATCGCAGAGGCAAAGAGGGTCTGGGCGCCGCATACTTGGCGGGTTTTGAGTGGGCGCTAACCAATGCGTATGACGTCGTTGTCGAAATGGACGCGGATGGGAGCCACCAACCCGAGCAGTTGCCGCTGCTGCTCGCAGCGCTGCGTCACGCAGACCTTGTACTTGGTTCTCGCTGGGTGACTGGCGGTTCAGTGGTCAACTGGCCGAAGCATCGCGAGGTGCTGTCCCGCGGAGGCAATCTCTACACGCGAGTAATGCTCGGCGTACCGTTGCACGATGCCACGGGTGGATTCCGCGCCTTTCGCGCGCATGCCTTGCGCTCACTGGATCTCACCGGCGTTGAGAGTAAGGGCTACTGCTTCCAAGTGGACCTCGCCTGGCGGGCCGTTCGCGCCGGCCTGACGGTTGCGGAGGTGCCGATCGAATTCATCGAGCGAGAACTTGGCGTGTCGAAGATGAATCAGAAGATCGTTGTAGAGGCACTGTGGCGGGTAACGGTCTGGGGCGCAACCGATCGTACGAACAAGGCTCGAGCCCTACTCGCGGGTGTTGGGAGCCCCGACCGCGGTGGTTGGTAGAGCATGAATCCCCTCGTGATCTTGGCCGTTGTGGGCTATCTGGCGCTCGAATGGTTTGCCGCAGTCTGGTTGGCAGCGCTGATCGGTTGGGGCGGGGTCATCGTCGTGCTTCTCGCCCTCGTATTGGTCGGTGCTGCGGTGATGCGCCGTGCCGGTTTCGCAGCGGCGCGAACCTTGCGACCCACCACAGTCGATGGGTTGTCGGTGGCCGAGACAGTTTCGGCAGAGCGCGCACAACACATGGCCGGCCAGGTAGGTGATGCCGGGATCGTGTTCGTCGCCGGACTGCTCATTGCAGTGCCCGGATTAGTCTCCAGCGCCCTCGGACTCATCGCGCTCATCCCCGGCGTCCGTGCGGTGGTGCGCTCAGCCGTGGCGAGCCGGGCACTTCGGCGGATGCGCGACTTGGGGGTCGACCCGCGCACCGGGCGGCCTGGCACAAACTACGGGGGATCCGGCGGCGGGGGAGTGGTACCCGGTGAAGTGATCCGAGATGACCAGCCGGGCCCAAATTCGGGGCCAGCTCACCAAGGGCCCGACGGGCACATCATCGAAGGCCGCGTGATCGATCCGGAGTGATGTGCGCGCTGCTTGCGCCGGTCACTGTGTGCACTGGTGCGCAGTTGCTATCCCTTACACGCCAACGCGAGCCCGACGTTGGAATCGGGCTCGCGCATGGGGTGGGGTGTATCTGAGTGGTGAAGCTCTAATCAACTAGCCTTTGTTGCTGAAGTGCGAGTCACATGCAGGACCTCGAGGCGTTCGGCCAACAGGGTCTCGAGATCGTCGATGGTTCGCCGTTCGAGGAGCATGTCCCAGTGGGTGCGAGCCGGTTTGGTGGCCTTGACCTCTGGCTTCTCGCCGTTACGACGGAGGGCCTCAGCGCCGCATCGGCATTCCCATAGAGCAGGCACGTCCGCTTCCATCGAAAACATCATGCTCGAGACGTGTCCAACCGGGCAGATGTAGTCGATGACCTGACGCGGTGCGAGCTCCACATGGGTCTCATTTTCGTAACTCGTGGCGCCAAGTCGGGTGCCGCGCAATATCTCAGTCATGGTTCCCCCTTCATAACGGCCAGTCCTCGATGCAACTGGTCCCGCTGTCTAGTAACGAGGTAGACGCATCAAGTGTTCCCATGGATCCCACGGATGAAACCTGCAATCGTCATATTCACCCGGACGCTACGAAGCCGGTCAACGACCAGCCGATTAGCGTTGGATGCGTAGATCTGAGAATGCCGGTATGGGGTCTGCACGCACTGTGCTACACGTGTGAGGCTGCTGAGAGTCGCGAACGCCCAAACGCGCGAGCCTAGAGAACGGCCGGGAGCTCGTTCCCGGCTTCCCGGATTCCGCGTGCAATGTCTACCTTACGGAGCAGATACCCGCCAATGATGAAGAACACAATCAGGGCAAACAGTGCGGATCGGTATGAGCCGGTGAACTGGTAAGTGAGACCGAAGAGCAGCGTGCCGAGCCAGGACGTACCCCGCTCAGCGGCCTGGTAAAGACTGAAGTACTCACCCTCGCGGCCGCGAGGGATCAGTTGGGAGAACAACGATCGCGACAGTGCCTGAGTGCCAGCGACCACGAGGCCAATCAGGCCGGCCATCAACCAGAACATCGATGGGCTGTGTGCGGGCAGGAAATACCCAATGAACACGATCACTACCCACACGACGAGCGCACCCAAGATGACCTGTTGAGCGCCACGCTTGGCAGCGGTTCGACCCATGAACAGCGCGCCGATAATCCCGGTGATCTCCACGATGAGCACGGCCAGGATGACGTTGGTGATGCTCATTCCCAGTTCCTGGGTCCCATACACGGCTGCGACCACAATGACGGTTTGGACTCCATCGTTGAAGAACAAGAAGGCGATAAGGAAGCGCAAGGTCTGTGGGTACTTGCGCACATGAGACAAGGTGTCGCGCAATTGACTGAAGCTAGTGCGGAAGCTGACTTTGGCCTCTCGGGCCTCGACGATTCGATCCTTGATTCCCAGGTAGGGCACGATCGAAAAGACCAGCCACCACACCCCGGCCAATAGGAAGCCAACCCGGACGGCAAGGCCCTCGGATAGTCCGAAAGTGTCGTGCATCTGCACGAGCACCAGGCTCACGATGAGGAGCAGGAACCCGCCCACGTATCCAAACGCCCAGCCTTCAGTGGAAACTCGGTCACGCTCGTCGGGCTCGGCGATATCGACCAAGATGGCCGCGTACACAGTCAAACTCGCGATCAGCGCGACGTTACCGATGATGAGCAGGAACGCGCCGAGCAGCCAGTTCGTCCCGGTGACGAAGAAAAGGCACATTGTTGCCACAGCGCCGATTGCGGCATATATCAACAGCCACCTGCGTTTTGAGGGCGAGCGATCGGCGAGCGCTCCCACCACCGGCATGGCCAGGAATGACAGCACAGTGGCGATGGTCACGACGTAGAAGACCGCCGATCCTGGCGCGACCGGAATGCCGAGAACGTGCAAGTCTTGAGTACATGGATTTGCATCGGTACCAGCCGCGCCACATGCCGCTGTTTCTGCCACAGCAGTCAGATAGGGCGTCGCAAGAACTACCGAGACGGTCGTTACGAACGCAGACTGCGCGAATTCGTACCAATACCAAGCCCGCTGCTCGCGGCGTCTGGTCGGACCGTCATCATACGTGCGCGCACCGGCCATATCGCTTGTCATGACAGGGATCATGCCGTCTTTGGTCCAGCATTTGCGACAGGACGCGCCTGCAAGAGTTCGCTTCTGGTCTTGGTGAGCGCCGGAGTCAGGCACGATGAGGCTCATGGAACTTCGCGTCTTGAGTGATCGACTCTCTGTCTGCCGTCTTCCTGCTGATGCGCCGTGGCCAGTACCACCGGATCGCCCCGTCTTCTTTTCGGCTACGCGCACTTCCAGCGAGATCTCGGTTGTCTGCAGTGAGGATGCAGCACCGTCTGGCGACCTTGTTCGGGTTGAGACCGACTGGCGCGCGTTGGAAGTGGCTGGGCCACTGGACTTTTCGATGGTCGGGGTGATGGCGGCACTGACGGCGCCGCTCGCCGATGTCGATGTCAGTGTCTTTGTGATCTCAACTTATGACACCGATTACGTGTTGGTGCACGCTGGAGCACTTGAGCGAGCGATCGAGGCGCTGCGGCTCGCTGGCCACGTGGTGCAGGCCTCCTGACGCCTCTGGCGTCCTTCCGCGGGAGCCCGCGTGTCAGACCAGTTGCAAGGCGCGAGTGATGACGATCATGGCGCGTGACCAGGCCGACGACTCCGATCCGACGCAGGAGTAGGTCTGCACGACCGCCCAGTCGCGGATACGGTCGGGATCCAACGCCAGGGCGGCCGCGGTGCGTTCGATCCGACCCGTGAGAGTGCCACGTAGATCTGGATCTGCGCTGAGAGCCTCGAACGGGTTGCGCAGGAAGGCGCTTGCCTCCCAGTGCGGGTCTGCGATCCAGCCTTTGGCATCAATCGCGTACCAGTGACCGCGGTCTTCCATGATGTTGAAGTGATGCAGATCGCCATGTAGGTAGGCCGTCCGAGGAGTGCTAGACGACAGGTGTTCGAATAATGTCGACAGCGTCACATGCTCGTCGGGCGAGAACTCAGGCACGGGGTGGGAGGGAAATCCGAAGTCGTCCAGTAGATCCAGACCAGCGAAATGTGGGGCCGACTGGAGCTGGGCATAGAGGTCGACCCAGATTCCGTTGGCGTTACTGGGGGATTCGGCGCTCAAATCCGGCCCAGTCAGGTGTTTCATCAGTAGCGAGCCGCTGAGGTCATCACCCTCCAGGACGTCGACACCGCCATGGCCCATGAAGGCCAGCGCTGCTCGGTAGCCGCTTGTTCGTTCTTCGCCAACTATTGGCACCTTCAGGACAACTTCGTGCTTGCCCACACGACCGGCCGCTGCGAAGGAACACGTGGGCTCGCCCAGCAGCCGCGGCTCAAGTTCGACGTGCCATTCATGGACGAGACGCTGCAGGTGTCCAAGGGCCGAGGCGAACTCGTTGTCGGATGCCTCATAGCGTGAGCGTTGTGCCACGAAGGGGGTCAGATCCACAGTCATGAGTCTGACAGCGATCAGGCCAAGGAGGCGGGATGGCGAGGCGCTAGTGACTCACGACTGCTTGCTAAGAAACATCCGATAAGGGACATTATGTCAAGTAACCGAATCTACGGTGCTGACACAGTCTTAACCGAGGGCAGCCTCGGACTCAACGCTCCCCGCGACCGGAATGGCTCGGATCCGCGCCTTACGTCCGGTGATCTCGATTTCTGCGCGCCCTTGGGCCACGAGAACCGGAGACACGTACACACCGAAGCGCCCACGATTGCCAACAAGTTGGCCGTACCAGCCGCCGACCGGATTCTTCGGGCTGCGCCCGAAGTCCTCAACTGTGCCAGCGATTGCCGGACGCTGTTCATCGGCGCCGCCGATGAGAATCCAGTCGTTCTGTTCGACGAGCCACTCATGCAGGTCATCGATGGCCCTGGCCAAGTAGGTCAACTCGTTCTTGCCGACCATGCACACCAGCAGTGGCGGATCGAGAGTGTCATCGATGTGCATCGTGTACTCGGACCCACCGCTGGACGTCGCGAGTCGCCAAGGGTTGTGCGCAGTTCCGATAGTTGAGTTCACGTGGATCCTCTGTCTCGCTTGCCTGGATACTCGACGGTATCGGCAAAAGCGGCATTGGTAACCATTTCGGGAAAGACTGTGACCTCACATGGACCCTCGCCTGAGGCAAACAGGTGGTCTCGTGAACCATCTAGTGCTCTGACGGGCCCCGGGCGGACACCACCTGGACGCCGAAATTACCGGGCTGACGCAAAATGGCGCAGTGCTCGGCCCAATCGGTCAATTCAGCGCCGAAATCAATGCTGAGTGCGATGCTGACCGGCTCTGGCGTCTGGCCGTCGGCAGCGCGAACTAGTTCGTGCACGATGGTTCCGCTTGGCGAGATGATCCTGCTCGCCCCGAGTTGGGTGACTCCCCCGTTAGTACCGCACTGGTTCACTGAAACCCACCACATCCCGTTGGCCAATGCTGCTGCGGGGTACAGCAGGTCCCACCAGGTCCGAGCGGCAAATTCGAATGCGCATGGATGGGCTACGAGGTGCACCCCAGCGGCCGCGAGTGCACGGGACGTCTCGGGAAAGTCGCCATCGAAGCAGGTGACCACCCCGATCGTGCCGATGTCGTCTGTCTCCACGACGAGGTAACTCTCGCCTGCGGTGTAGATGAGGTCCTCGCCCAAGGGGGTGTAGAGGTTGGCCTTGCGATGTGTCGCTATGAGTTCACCGGTGCGCGAGAACACCAGTGCGGTGTTGTAGATCTGATCGCCGACCAACTCCGGAACTGAACCGGCCACCACCCATGATCCAGAGGCTTGTGCAGCGCGTGCCAGCCGCGCCGTCCGCGGACCGTCGAGTGGTTCAGCCGTGACTCTGGCGTCCAGGGCTGCGGTCTCCCCCGAGCAAGCATTGGGCCACAGCTCAGGCAGGACGATGAGATCTGACCCTCCGAGTCGCGTGATTTGCTCACACGCATACGAAGTGTTCTCCTCGCCCTGCCCGGGCTGGGGTAACCATTGGACCAAGCCAACGGTCAAGTCCGATCGCATCAAGACAGCTCGTGCAGCACTTCGACTGGAATGACGTCCTGCTTGGTGGCCTTGGCCAGCACGTAGTAGACCGAGCCAGTCACGATCAGGCCGACGATCCAGGCGATATCGGCCCCACCGAGCGAGTCGACGAACATGCCCTTCCAAGCGCTCGACGGGTACGCAAACGGAGCTTCAGCAAGGATGCCGATGAAGTAGGAGGCGATAGCCACCCAGTTGAAGCGACCGTAGATGCCGCCTGTCGCGTGGAAGAACGACTCGACGTGGTACTTGCCTTTGCGGACCAGATAGAAGTCGACCAGATTGATCGCAGTCCATGGGATCAGCATGTACATCAGCAGCAGCACGAATGCCGTGTAGCTAGCCAGGAAGTCGCTGATCGAGATCGCCAGGTACAGAGCGATGACGATGAATACGGCTCCAATGACCCAGCGCCCCGTGGACTTCGGGATCCACTTCGATGCGAAAGTCTGGATGACCGTGATCGTGCAGAGCGTGCCACCGTAAAGGTTGATGGCGTTGGACTGTGCAGCAGTGAGGAAGAGCAAAATCATGAACACCGCGCCGAGGGAGCCGACCGAGGTGTTGATGCCGGCGATCGCGTCGACCGCATCGGGGATGGCCAGTGCGGCCAGCACCCCCCAGATCATGGGCAGAATCGATCCCAGGGTGCAGCCCCAGTACGACGCTGTAAATGCCGAGCGTGCCCCGGCATCGTTCTTGGGCATGTATCGCGAGTAGTCCGAGACGTAAGGCGCGTAGGCCAACTGCCACGTTGCCGCGATTGACACCATGCCAAGGAATGCACCCGTGCTGTCGCCGATACCGCCTCCCTTGGTGAGGAAGTCAGCAGGCAGGCCGTGGGTCACCACGAGGATCATTCCGAGGATCATGGCGATCCCAAGAACTACCGTTGCGATCTTGTTGAGGGTGTGAATGAGGTTATAGCCAAACACCAGCACTACCAGCGCGATCAGGGCAGCCGCGATCTCGCCGACCTTGGGATCGATGTTGGAGTTTACGAGGTTGAGCGATTCACCGCACAACGCCAAGTTCGACGCGAAGAAACCGATGTACATGAACACGGCGATCAGAACGACAATCACACTACCGACCGAACCGAACTGCCCACGGCTCTGAATCATTTGTGGCACACCGAGTTTGGGGCCTTGCGCCGAGTGCAGCGCCATCAAGAGCCCACCACCGAGGTTACCGATGATGATGGCGATCAAACTCGCGGTGAAACTCAGACCGAACACGGTCGGGCCCAGCGCGCCGGTGATGATTGTCAACGGCAGGATGTTGGATCCGAACCAGATCGTGAACAGGTCGCGCGACCGACCGTGTCGCTCGTCATGCGGAATGATGTCGATGGTTCGTTGTTCAACCGCGCTCGCCATTAGGGCTCCGCCTATTCGAGAAGAGCGACAACTGGAGTCGCATGTATTTGTGAGTCGCACGATTGTGGCGGTAGTGCGCGATGAGGACAAGGGTTAGCGACAACCAGTTATTGCTGCGCGCTATGCCGGATGTGACGACGCAATCAGATCAGCCGCTCGCTCAGCGATGAGATAGACCGTGACCATCGGGTTGATTGTGGTCAACTGCGGGAAGACAGAGGCGTCAACAACGCGAAGGCCTTCGATTCCTCGAACACGAAGCATCGGGTCGACAACTGCCATCGGATCGTCGAGCGCACCCATCCGGCAAGTGCCTGAGACGTGATACACGGTGTGGTTGGTTCGTCGCACAAGTTCAGCAAGCTCTTCCCCGCTGACCTCGGGGCCCGGAAAGACCTCGCGAACGATCCATGACTTCATCGGCTCGGTGTTGGCAATACGTCGAGCCAACTCGATCGCGGCGATCAGCGCTGCTTCGTCGTAGCCTTCCGGATCGGTGAAATAGCGGTAATCGATCTGCGGCGGTACGTCTGGGTCGGCCGACTCGATCCAGACTCGTCCCCGACTCCGCGGTCGAGGAACATTCGGGGTCAAGGTCACATTGTTTTCAGGAATCTGGTAGCCCGCACGTTCGGCGTGCACCCCGTAGGTCATCAATGGCACATGGAACATCAGATCGGGGAATCCAGTGCCGCCGTCGAGGCGAGCCAGGATGCCTGCGTCCCAGTCCGAAACGCGCGGCTCCGTGAGCGGCCGGGTCGACTCCCACAGGATCAGGCCTTCAGGGTGATCCATCAAATTTTCACCGACACCAGGAAGGTCTGCGACACAGTCGATTCCGAGACCCTCAAGGTCGTGCGCTGCGCCTACACCGCTGCGCAGAAGTAAGGCAGGCGTGTCGATCGCGCCGGCGCACAACAGGACTTCGCGCCGAGCGTTGACCACGCTCAGGCTCCCGTCTGACGCTCGCAGTTCGACGCCGGTTGCGCGCCCTTCGCTAAAAATGATCGACGTCACGAGGGTCTCGAGAGCCACAGTGAGATTGGCGCGCGTGTGCATGATGGGATGCAGGTACCAGACCGACGACGACCCACGAACTCGAGTCTGCGGGTCATAGCTCATCGGGAAGAACCCTGCGCCGCAGACCAACTCTCCCTCGTTCCAGTCATCGATCTCCGCAAGGCCCAAGGCGCTGCAAGCAGAGGCCACAACGTCAATGAGGAATGGGTTGCGATGCTCGGGCGCCACTGGCTGAATCGGCATCTGGAGGCGTTCGAGGTAGGGATGCAAGGTGTCGGCGTCCCAGCCAACAGCACCTGCCGCCACCCACGTGTCGAGGTCCTCTCGCGGCGGCTTGAACGCGATCATCGTGTTGTGTGATGAGCAGCCACCCAAGATTCGGGCGCGCGCTTGACGGATGTGTGAGTTTCCTCGTACCTGCTCGACGCTTCGGTAGTCGAGGTCGTACTGACCCTCGAGCATCTCGAAGAAGCGATGCAAAAGCAGCGCGCGAGGCTCGTTCTCGTCGGTGGGTCCAGCCTCGATGACGAGCACTGTGACGTCCTCGTTTTCAGAGAGCCGCGCAGCAAGAATCGCGCCAGCGGTGCCCCCACCGACGATGATGTAGTCGTACTCGTCATTGGCCATCGAGCGCCCCATTCACTGGCTGTTCTTGCACGACAGATCGGCCGAACTGTAGTGGGCTGCTAGCACCACCGCGCATTGGGAATCCAGCCACGCGGATCTACTCGGCCACTGAACCGGCCACATCCTCAGTGCGTCGCGCCTGCGCCGGAAGTTTCAGTGTCGCAAGCAGGCCGAGCAACACGAAGCCGGCGGCGGTAAAAGCAGTCCAGCGCAAAGCAGATGCGAATGCCTCACCGGCTGCCGAGGCAACAGCGGCTCCCCCGGGCTGTCCGCCCAAGGTGGGGATGATGGTGCCTGCGGTCTGTTCAACAAGATTGGCGATGTCGGTGCGCTGCGTGTCACTAAGACCCGGTACTGATTCGAGGTTGCTCGCCGTGTTGTTTGCCAAGGTGATGAACAGCACGGTTCCGAGCACCGCAGTGCCCAGAGCCGAACCGAGTTGACGAGCAGTGCTCTGCGTCCCGCTTGCTTGCCCTGACTTCCACACGGGCACATCGGCCAGGATGAGTCCGGTGAGTTGGGCACTCGCGTAGCCAACGCCGACTCCATAGATCACCAGCCAGAATGCGATCACCCAACCGCTGACGCTGGTCGAAATTGTGAAGCCCAACCCGAGGATGCCCACGATTTCAAGCGCAAGACCGAGTTGTGCGACGAATCGTTGGGAATACTTCATAGCCAATGTGGCTGCGGTGGGTCCGGCGATGAAGGCCCCGATCGCAAGCGCCGCCAGCAATGCGCCGGCGCCGAATGCTGAGTAGCCGAGCACGCTCTGTAGGAACAGCGGCAGCGAGAACAAGATGCCGAACTCCCCCAGGCTCACGATCAGCGCCGCACCGCTGCCGAGTCCAAAGGTCGGAATAGAAAACAGGCTGAAGTCGAGCAGGGCCGACTTACCGGCGGCAGTGCGCCTGGTCTCGACGAGGTAAAGCCCCACTAGGCAGACCAGAGAGACTCCAAATGCCCAAAACACGGGCGATAGCGAGTCTTTCGGCCAGGTCGTAGCCGACAGCGAGGTGTCGCCCAGGGTGTGAAACCAGCCGTAGTTACGGCCCTCGATCAAGCCGAACACCAATGTGCCAACACCGATCGCTGACAAGAAGGCGCCTGCGAAATCTATTCCCGGTGCAATCCGCTCGTCCTTGATCTCCGGGACAAACAGTAGGCAGCCAACAACGATGATTATCGCGATCGGAACGTTGATGTAGAAGGCCCAGCGCCATGAGTGATGCTCGGTGAGCCAACCGCCGACCATCGGTCCGATCGCGGCCATTCCTCCAATGATTGAGCCATAAATCGCAAAGGCGATCGTTCGGGATTTACCCGTGTAGATGGAGTTGATGAGGGAGAGCGAGGTTGGCGACATCATCGCGCCGCCGACGCCCTGCAATGCCCGAGCCGCGATCAGGGCCTCGCCGCTACCGGTGCTTGCTGCGATGACGCTTGCTATCGCGAACACGATCGCGCCGAGGATGAATAGACGGCGCCTTCCGAACCGGTCGCCGAGACCTCCAGCCACGATGAGCAGAGCTGCAAAAACCAACGAATAGACGGCGTTGACCCATTCTGCGTCGATCGAGTTGATGTGCAGGTCGCGGATGATCGACGGCAAAGAGACGTTGACAATCGTCGCGTCCATGATGATCAGAGCGAGCCCGAGCCCGATGAAGATCATCGGTGACCAGGTGCCCCCTCGTGCGGCGGTGGGCGTGGGGCTCGAGGTGCGCGTATTCATGAAGGACACCGTAGACGTCCTGAGGTGGAACAGCCCATTTGTTGGTTACGTGTCGATGCACTGACGCGAGCGGTTCCCGCTCACGTGACGAACCTTGCCCGCCACTCCCCCGTTGCCGGACCGTGGCACAAGGCATGATGGAGGCATGAGTAGCGACGACGACATCGAGCGTCTTCTGCGCGAAGTGGAATCCACCATGTCTGGGCAGGGCGCTAAGCCGGCTGCCCAATCGGGCGAGATGGCCAAGTCGACATCCAATGCCAAGGCCAATGCCACTGACGAGGTTGCCGCACGGCCCGGTGGCACCACATTGCGGACTGCGGTGGTCGCCGCAATCGTCTGCGGTCTGGGCGTTTTCGGCTTTACCTTCTTCTTCCAATGGCTGCCCATCATTGACAACCCGATTAGCAGCGGACTTGGTGCAGGTGTTGGCGCGTTCCTCACTGCACTTGCCCTGGGGGTCATAAACCGACGTTGGAAGTAATTAGACGGTGACGTTCCACTGCAGCACTGCTGGAGTGTCTCGTTCAAAGCCCAGCGTGGCTGATGCGGCAGGGGCAAGTGCGAAAGACCGACCCCGATCAGGTGGCAAGTCGAGCCATCGTGCGGCCAGTATGCGCAGCAGATGCGAGTGGGCTATGAGCACAACATTTCGACCAGCATTGATGGTCGGGACTACCCGTGAAAGGACTGCGTCGGCGCGCATACCTACCTCGTTTACGGTCTCGCCGAGCCCCTCGGTGGAGTTGAAGACTGACCAATGCGGATCGCCGAGCTCGGCTCGGATATTCGCAGTCGTGCGTCCTTCATAGACACCGTAATCCCATTCGATCAGGTCCTCGTCCATCTCTGGATCCAACCCAGCGAGTAGGGCCGTATCCCATGCACGCGACAACGGACTTGAGACAACTAAGGCTGGCAGCCAACTAGTGACGAGTGGTGCGAGGGCACGAGCCGCCTCCACGCCGGCGCTATTGAGCGGGATGTCGGTGCGGCCGGTGTGCCGAAAGCCGCGACTCCAGTCGGTTTCGCCGTGACGAAGCAATCTCAGACGTCCCGCAGAACTCATGGCGCAAGTGTGTCACTGCTGTTCGACGATGACGATCCGAGCGCGTAAAACACAATAGCGCTGGCTGCTGCAACGTTGAGGCTATCGATGCCGGCGGCCATGGGGATGCGCACATTCGCAGCGCACCTGCCTAACGCGCCAGCAGTGAGCCCTTCGCCCTCGGTGCCAAGCAAGATCGCGAAAGGTGGTGTGCGATCGACGTCTCGCAGCGATACCCCTGCTGGATCGGGTGACATTGCCAGGCAGCGAAACCCTCGCTCCCGCAAGTCATCCAGCCCCGCTGGCCAGTTATCGACACGGGTCCACGGGACAGCGAAAACCGCGCCCATCGACACCTTCACGCTGCGGCGGTACAACGGGTCGGCGCACTCTGGGCTGACCAACACCGCGTCGAAGCCAAGCGCGGCCGCGCTACGAAATACCGCACCAACATTGGTGTGATCGACCAAGTCTTCAAGTACGACAACTCTTGTCGCTCCGGTTAGTACTTGATCGACGCTGGGTAGCGATCGACGATTGAGCGACGCCAGTGCGCCTCGATGCACGCGATAGCCGGTGACACCGCGCAACGTTGCGTCGTCAGCCACGTAGACCGGGCATTCGTGATCCGCCAGGACATCAGCCAGACCTTCCACCCATCGCTCGGCCATCAGCATCGAACGTGGTGTGTAACCGGCCTCGAGTGCTCGCCGGATCACCTTCTCGCTCTCGGCCAGAAAGAGTCCCTCGGCCGGTTCACGGACTTTGCGAAGGCCGACATCTGTGAGTTGGGTGTAGTCAGCCAGACGTGGATCCGTCGCGTCGTCGACATTGATGATCGTGGTCACCGGTGATTCCACAGACTCACTACTGCAGCGACTAGACCGACGACGACGATGGTGCCGCGCAGGACGGAGGCAGGCAATCGGCGAGCTACGGGGGCGCCCACGAGGCCGCCCAGAGTTGCGCCGGCGCCAACAGCCAGGGCCGCCGGCCAAAACACCGCTCCCGCCAGGGCAAACACACAGGCGGCAGCAAGATTCGAGACTGCCTGCAACACGTTCTTGGCCGCATTGGACCGTTGTAGGTCGACGTCGAAGAGGGTGGCAAGTACGGCCATCAAAATGATGCCTTGTGCGGCGCCGAAGTAGCCTGCGTAAATCCCGATCACGAACAACACCGGGTACTGCGTCTTCTGGGGCATGTTGGTGGGATCGATTCCACGGACATTGAGTTCACGGACGATACGAGGCTGCACCACGACCAGCAGGCAAGCAACCAGAATCAGCCAGGGCACGATGGCTTCGAAGACTGAAGCGGGTAGTGCGAGGACGAGTCCAGCGCCGCTCACGGCCCCGAGCCCGATGGCCACCGCCAGCAGGCTGATGTGGCCCTTTCGTTCAGTGTTGTGATCGCGGTAAATCCATGCGCCCATGGCGTTTCCGGGCGCCACCCCGAATGAGTTGGTGCCATTCGCGACAACAGGTGGCAAACCGCTAGCAAGTAGCAATGGGTAGGTGAGCAAAGTGCCGCTGCCCACGACCGAGTTGATCGCTCCCGCCGCGACTCCCGCGGCAGCAAGGAGTAGCAGATTCATCTGCGGTCAACTCCCTGGAGTCGTGGCGATCGTGCACGGCCCCCCGACAGTAGTGGAAGCGCTGACAATCGGATCAGACCGAGTCGTCGCGCACGACCTTCACTTCGGATGGTGCCGGTCGCGAGAATGCAGATCCGAGATGCTCCATCGCACGGGAGAGCTCCGCAGGAATAACCCAGACCTTGTTGGCGGTGCCGTTCGCCAACTGTGGCAGAGCCTGGATGTACTGGTAGGCCAGCACCTTCTCGTCTGCGTCACCAGCGTGGATTGCGTCGAAGACCTTCTGGATGGCCTGCGCCTCGCCGTCAGCACGAAGGATTCTGGCTTGTGCGTCGCCCTCGGCGCGCAGGATCGCGGACTGCTTCTCGCCCTCAGCAGTAAGGATTTGCGAGGCCTTGAAGCCCTCTGCGGTGAGGATCGAAGCGCGCTTCTCTCGCTCGGCCCGCATCTGCTTCTCCATGGTCTCCTGCACGCTCTTGGGCGGGTCTACAGCCTTGAGCTCAACCCGGTTAACACGAATACCCCATTTGCCAGTGGCTTCATCGAGAACGCCACGCAGGGCCATATTGATGTCTTCGCGAGAGGTCAGGGTCTGCTCGAGATCCATGCCGCCGATGACGTTGCGCAGGGTGGTCACGGTCAGCTGCTCGATGCCGGTGATTGGGCTGGCGATCTCGTACATCGCCGCCTTGGGATCGGTGACCTGAAAGTAGATGACCGAGTCGATGTTGACCACGAGGTTGTCCTCGGTGATCACCGGTTGCGGCGGGAAGGACACGACCTGCTCGCGCATGTCGATGAGCGGAAGTAACCGATCGATGTACGGGATCAGGATTGACAACCCTGGATTCAATGTGCGGTTGAACCGGCCTAGGCGTTCGACGATTCCGGTACGCGCCTGCGGAACTATTCGCACGGCTCGAGCCAGTGTGACGATGACTAGGACGACGACAAGCAGGCCCACTGCGGTACTGATCATCGCGCCGGATATGTCGAACATGACTTCCTCATCCCCTAGTGCGGCTGACCAGTGGTTAGCCTGCGGACCTAGCCTACAAGCGCTGCTGCACCATCGACCTTGATCACTTGAACCTGCTGCCCGACCGAGAAGGTGCTGGCGCCGTCATACGAACGGGCCGACCAGATCTCGCCACCGATCTTCACCCGACCATCACGTGCTGTGACCTCCGCAACCACAGTCGCGTCGATTCCGACGAGGGCGTCAATACCGGTTCGGATTGACGACGGTGCGTGTAGGTGGCGCGTGGCGATCGGCCGGACAAACACCAGCAGCGCGAAAGACACCGCAGCGAAGGCGCCAAACTGAAACGCAGGTCCGACACCGAGAGCAGCAACAAGTGCGGCCGCCGCTGCACCACCGGCGATCATCCCGAGCAGAAGGCTGGTGGTGAGGATCTCGGCAATGCCGAGCACCACCGCGGCGATCAGCCATAACAACCAAGGGCTCATACGGCTGATCGTAATGCGGTCTGCGCCTGGACGCGCGCAATTGCGTTCCGCGACCGGTGAATGGCTGCGCTTGGCTCGAGCGTCAGCAGAGCCATCGGCTAGGAAGCCGAGCTCACAGCGCCTTTGCGCGCCAGCGCCCAGCGTCGAAGTCGACGTCCAACGCCAGCCCGAACGTCTCACTCAACGTCAACGGAGTAAGGACCTGATCCAGTGGACCGGACGCCACGATCGCACCGGCGCGCAGAAGAAGCCCATGGGTGAAGCCGCGGGGAATCTCCTCAACGTGATGTGTGACAAGCACAGTCGTGGGCGACTCGTCGTCGAGTGCGATGGTGCTCAGCCGATTCACGAGGTCTTCGCGACCACCCAGGTCAAGCCCCGCGGCCGGTTCATCGAGCAGCAACAGTTCGGGGTCAGTCATCAGCGCGCGGGCGACTTGAACTCGTTTGCGCTCGCCTTCACTCAGCGTGCCGAATCGTCTATCAGCGAAGCGGCCCACTCCCAATTGATCCAGCAATCGACCGGCACGTCGAGTGTCAGAATCCTCGTAACTCTCGCGCCAACGTTCGGTCATGCCATAAGCAGACGTAAGCACGACGTCGGAGACGATCTCCTCTGACGGGATGCGATCGGCCAAAGCGGCGCTAGCCAGCCCGATACGCGGACGGAGCTCGAAGACGTCAGTGCGACCCAAAGTCTCCCCCAGGATTTGCACTGTTCCACGGGTGGGGTGGATCAGCGTGGCAGCCAAAGCCAGAAGGGTCGTCTTGCCAGCGCCGTTGGGTCCGAGAACAACCCAACGTTCACCTTCGTCGACATGCCAGGACACCGAATCGATGATGGAGGTGCCGCCACGAACGACGTCCACTTGGGTGAAGTTCAGGACATCGGCCACGACCCGAACATTAGCGGCCCGCCCCTGCGCCTTAGGCTTCGGAGGTGACCTTGTTCCCTCGAAGCGGCAGCCTCACGGCCTGGGCCAATGCGTATCTCGCTGGGACCTGCAGCTTGGACGAGGCAGACGTTGGAGCTGTTGGCGCGGATGCACTTCATCGCATTGTTGGCCTTCCCGGCGAAACCGAACCGGTCGCGCTGTCAGTGGGCTTGGGACGGTTGCGTGGAGCAGGCGTTACGGCACTGCGACTTGTGTTGCCGGTCGCCGGTGACCCAACGGGGCTCCCGGGCCCGGCGCAAACAACCATCGCGGCTATCGCCGCTGGCGAGGTAGCGGTCACCGTCGCACCGCCAGGCGGGCCAACCTGGGCTCTAGTGCCGCAGGTTGCCGGCGAGCCGGGATCACTAGTGGTGCGCTGGGAAGTTCTCGTGGTCGATCACTCCGCTCCACCACACGGACTACCGAGTTTGGGTGAAGCCGAACGCGGACTTGCTGAGGCCATGAGCGCGTCCACCACCACCCTGGCCGCTCTCGATGTGGCTAAGGGACGCGACGATATCGGCCCCCGCCTATCCGATCTGGATCGACGGATGCGCGAGTTGCAGTTGCCGTCAGGATTCCCGCAGCGCGCCCATCGCATGATCCTGTCGGCGGTGCGGTTAAGCGCCGTGGTGTCCATTGCTGAAGAGTCCGATGGGGCCGCCGTATCGGCATCCGAGGTGACTCAGCGAGGCGCAGCCCTACGCCCACTGCGTACAGCCGCCCGTTACGCGCTGTGCGCCGGCTATTCAGCACACGCGGAAGAAGCGGCCGTGAGAGATCTGCGCGGAGCGTGATCTCGAACTAACCTCGCGGCACCGCAAACGCAATGAGCTCAGCGGATTTCGGGGTTAGTTCTGACCAAGGAACTGTGAAGGTCAGCACCGCAATCCCGCAGGTTGGGTACTTCGAGGCGGCAAGTCTTGCTGGGTCGGAATCGTCATTGCTCGCCAACGTCGACACCAAATCCTCGCTGCCAGGATTGTGTCCGACCAGAATGGCGGTGCCCACCCGCTCAGGGATTTCTCGCAGGACGTCGAACAACGTTGGCAGGCTCGCGTCGTACACACGCGGATCGATAGTGAGGGCTCCTGGGGACTCGGTCTCGTAACCAGCGGCACCGATGTAGCCCAGCGGTCCAGCGGCAAGAGTCCAGGTACCGCGAGCTCGACGAGCGGTTGAGACGATGACATGATCCGGCGTTCCAACGTGGTCGCGCAGCCACTCCCCTGCAACCTTGGCATCGCGTACGCCACGTTCCTCCAACGGCCGATCGTGGTCGGCTACTCCGTCGGGCCACTGTGACTTCGCATGCCGCATGACTACGAGTCGATGTGCCATGTGAGCTCCCAGTAGAAGTTGACTAGCCGGCAATCACTTGGTGCTGGAAACCACGTGCTCGCTGGCTTAGGCCCCGATGGCGTGGACTCCGCCGTCGGCGTGCACGATTTCGCCGGTGGTCTTCGGGAACCAATCCGAGAGCAACGCAACACATGCGCGAGCTGCGGGCTCTGGATCGTTGACGTCCCAACCGATCGGCGAGCGTGTGTCCCAGACAGTCTCGAATTCGTCAAAGCCGGGGATCGACTTCGCGGCAATCGTCTTGAGAGGACCGGCGGCCACAAGATTGACGCGGACTCCCTGTGGCCCGAGATCACGCGCGAGGTAGCGCGAGGTTGACTCAAAAGCAGCCTTGGCAACGCCCATCCAGTCGTACTTGGGCCAGGCGACTGTGGCGTCAAAGTCCAAGCCCACTATCGACGATGTGCGATCTGGGCCGGTGAGCAATGGCAGACAGGCCATGGCAAGCGCCTTCAACGAATAGGCGGACACGTGGACCGCGGTGGCAACGTCTTCCCAGGTGGTGTTGAGGAAGTTGCCACCAAGCGCGGCCTCAGGTGCGAAACCGATCGAATGTAGAACTCCGTCCAACCCGTCGACATGCTCACTGACTAGCCCGGCGAGCGCTGCAAGGTGATCGGGGTTGGTGACGTCGAGCTCAACAACGGGGGCCGGTGAGGGGAGACGGCCGGCGATCCTGGTCGTGAGCGACATTGCCCGACCGAATGAGGAAAGGACGACGGTTGCGCCCTCCTGCTGCGCGAGGCGCGCAACATGGAAGGCAATGGACTGGTCCGTGAGAACTCCGGTGACGAGTACTCGTTTGCCCTCAAGGATTCCCATGGATTGCCCTTTCGTGAATGGATTCAGTGATTCAGCACGGCATGCGTAGGACCAGCGGGAGACACACTGCCACGTGCCGTGTAGATCGAAATCAGTGCCCCATGCCCAATCCGCCGTCGACGGGGATCACAGCCCCAGTTATGTATGCGGCCGCATCGCTTGCAAGGAACACGATGACTTGGGCGATTTCGTCTGGTTCGGCATATCGACCTAGCGGCACCTGGGCCACAATTTGGGCGCGTCGTTCATCGGTCAAGGCGGCCGTCATATCGGTATTGACGAATCCGGGAGCGACGACGTTTGCGGTAATGGTGCGGCTACCAAGCTCGCGAGCTAGTGAGCGAGCCAGACCCACGAGACCGGCCTTGGACGCGGCGTAGTTGGTTTGCCCGGCTGACCCGAGCAGGCCGACCACGCTCGAGACGAAGATGATGCGTCCGCGTCGCGCTTTGAGCATCCCTTTGGCTGCCCGACGCGCAACGCGAATTGCTCCACCGAGATTGGTGTCCAGGACTGTGTCGACATCCTCGTCGGACATCCGCATGATCAAGGTGTCGCGTGTGATTCCGGCATTGGCAACCACGACCTCAACCGGACCGAACGTAGCCTCGATCAAGTCGAACGCCGCGTCGATACTGGCCGAGTCAGTGACATCAGCCGCGATCGCGATGGCGCCGGATCCGGCGAGTTCGGTCGGCAATTCACCAGAACGTGCGGTGATCGCCACCTGGTCGCCAGTGGCGACAAATGCGCGCGCGATGGCTAGCCCGATCCCACGATTGCCACCTGTAACGAGCACAACCCGACCCACGTGATTCCTCCCGAGTGACTGACGCACCTCGCATCTTCTGTGACGCATTGACGACCGTAGTGGCTCAGGTGGGTTGTCGGGAACATCTGGAGCGAAGGCGCGATCCCGCGCTTCGGCACCATAGATGCCGTGCTCCCTCGGCTGGGGCGTTAGGGTCGCCAGCATGAGGGCGATCCAAGTGAGCAGGTTCGGTGGGCCAGAGGTACTTGAGTACGTCGACATTGACGAACCAGTTCCAACGGGATCCGAACTATTGGTGCGCGTCAGCGGTGCTGGCATTAATTTTGCAGACACACACCAAGCCGACGACAGTTACCTGAGCTCGACCAACTTGCCGTTCGTGCCTGGCATGGAGGTGGTGGGCTTCCAGCAGAAACCCGACGGAGACGCGCAGCGCGTGTGCGGCTTCGTCACCGCCGGCGGTGCATACGCTGAGTTCGCGCTCACTAGCCCTGAGATGTCCTTTCTCGTGCCCGATGCCTTGTCTGACTCAGCGGCGCTATCGCTTCTGGTGCAGGGACTTACCGCACATCACCTCATCCACACTTCAGCGAAGTTGCGACCAGCCGAATCAATCGTGATCCATGCGGCTGCCGGTGGAGTGGGAAGCCTTTCGGTGCAGATTGCGCGCACGGCTGGGGCCGGACGAATAATCGCGACAGCGTCAACCCAGGCCAAGTTGGATCTGGCTGTTTCTCTTGGTGCAGATGTAGGCGTTCTGCTCACTGGGACGGAGACAGCACGTGAGATCAACGGTGCACTCCGCGCAGCCAACAACGGTCAGCCGGTTGACGTAGTCCTGGAAATGGTGGGCGGCCCGAGCTTTGAAGGAAGCCTCAAAGCACTCTCTGGTTTCGGCCGTCTAGTCACCTTCGGATCAGCCTCGCGTGCAGAAACGCCCCCAATCGACCCGCATCAACTCCTGATCGGTTCGCGTTCCGTCGTCGGTTTCTGGCTGGTCGATTGCATGACTGCCGATCGAGTCGGGCCCATGATCGCTGACGTCCTGCGATCACTAGTACTCGATGTAGTGCAGGGCCGACTAACTCCGCTTGAGGGTCATGTTTATCCACTCGCTGATGCCCGCCACGCACACGAAGACCTTCGAGCCCGACTCACCACTGGCAAGGTTGTCCTCGATCCACGACTCGTCAGCGCAGGACAGGGAGTAGTTTTATGAGCCAACGACAGGTCGACGCAGACTTCCTAGCCCTGCCGTTGGACGCGTGTGCCGATGCGGCGCTCGCGCATGCGCAAGAACTCGGCGCCGGACACGCAGATATCCGCGTGGTGTCGCTGCGAACGTCGATGCTTAACCTGCGCGACGCCCGTCTCGATGGTGCAGTGCTTGATCACGACAAAGGGCTATCAGTTCGGGTTCTGGTGGATGGCTGCTGGGGTTTCGCAGCATCAGACGTCATCAGTCCCGACGCAGCGCGTGCCACTGCTGCGCGCGCTGTGGCGCTGGCTCGCGTAAGCGCACCGCTGACCACGCGCCGAGTTGTGCTCGCACCCGAGCCCGTTCACATTGGCTCATGGGTATCCGCTTACGACATTGATCCGTTTGCGGTGCCAGAGAACGAACGCATCGCGTTGATGGCCGACCGAAGTTCCGCCCTCCTCGGCCATGGCGCCATCGCCCACGTAGACGCATCGCTGATGGCCGTGAAGGAGCAGACCTTCTACGCCGACGTCGCTGGCACCCGCACTACCCAGCAACGGGTACGAATCCAGGGTGAGTGGCAGGCAGTTGCCATTGACCCTGACTCCGGCGCGTTCGAGACCATGAGCACCACAGCGCCACCTGCTGGTCGTGGTTGGGAGTACTTGTTGGGCGGGGGCGATGAAGTCGGTGGTGCTCGACCGTGGGACTGGGACGATGAGATCGGCCGATTGCCTGAACTCCTCGGCGAGAAGTTGACTGCACCCTCGGTAGAACCGGGACGCTATGACGTCGTCATCGATCCATCGAACTTGTGGCTGACGATTCACGAGTCGGTCGGCCACGCGACCGAACTCGATCGGGCTCTTGGATATGAGGCGAACTACGCCGGCACTTCCTTTGCAACTCCCGATCAGCTTGGCCTGTTGAAGTACGGCTCCCCGTTGATGCACGTCACCGGTGATCGCGTTGCGGCACACGGACTTTCGACGGTTGGTTGGGACGACGAAGGTGTCGGCGCCCAGTCTTGGGATCTCGTCCGTGACGGAACCCTCGTGGGTTACCAGCTGGACCGTTCGATGGCTGCAGAATTCGATCTACCGAGGTCCAACGGCTGTGCCTACGCTGACAGTGCGATCCATACCGCGATCCAGCGCATGCCCAATGTCTCTTTGCAGCCAATCGCCGACGGCCCCAGCATCGAAGGGCTCATTGCCGGAGTCGAAGACGGGATCTACATAGTCGGTGACAAGTCGTGGTCGATTGACATGCAGCGCTTCAACTTCCAATTCACTGGTCAGCAGTTCCACCGAATTAAGTCAGGCAAGCTGGCCGGCCAACTAAAAGACGTTGCGTACCAAGCAACTACAACTGAGTTCTGGGGATCGATGACTGCCGTGGGTGGCCCGTCCACATACAGGCTGCACGGAGCTTTCAACTGCGGCAAGGGCCAACCCGGGCAAGTGGCTTCGGTCTCGCACGGTTGCCCTGCTGCCGCATTCGAATCTGTGAACATCCTCAACAGCGTGCAGGAGGGCGGGCGATGAGCACCCAGGATTACTTCGTCATTCGACCCCAGGAGATCGTTGAACGAGCTCTCGCGTCCTCGAGTTCACGCGCGTGTGTGGTCATCGTTTCATGCCGATCCGTTGCGAACATGCGCTGGGCCCGAACCACTCTCACCACCAACGGTGAGACCTCGCACGTTTCGGTGTCCGTTATTGCACTGGTCGACGTCGAGGGCGGCGTCGCAGCCGGTTCCATCACCGGCCGGGTGGCCACTAGCGAAGACATTGATGCACTGGTGGTAAGCGCCGAAGAGGCGGCACATCACGGTGGGCCAGCCGAAGACGCGCGTGAATTGGTCACCGCAATCGAGGCTTCAGCAGACTGGGACGATGCGCCCGAGGAGGCGACCAGCGCTGCTTTCACGAGGTTGGCACCGGATCTGGGTGCCGTGTTCAGCGCCGCGCGAGCTGATGACATCGAGCATTTCGGATACGCCGAGCAGGCAATCATCACCACCTATCTCGGTACATCGACAGGCGTACGGCTTCGGTTTGCCGGCCCCGAAGCACGTCTTGAACTCACGGCAAAGAGCCACGGCCGATCGCGTTCGGTGTGGGCCGGAAGAGCTGATCGCACCTGCGCCAGTTTTGACCTTGGCGAACTCGATCGTGAACTGAGGCAGCGACTCCAGTGGCAGGGCAACCGGATCGAGGTTGCGTCCGGCCGGCACGACGCCTTGTTGACCCCAAGCGCCACAGCTGACCTGATGATCGACCTGTACTGGAACTCAATTGCGCGACCAGCGCATGAGGGCAGAAGTGTATGGAGTCGCCCAGGTGGTGGCACGCGCGTTGGTGAGTTGGTGGGTGATCCACGATTCTCGCTGAGCAGCGATCCGGCCATGCCTGGATTGGAAGCGTCGCCGTTCGTGGCCACCATCAGCTCATCAGCATCGGGCAGTGTTTTCGACAACGGCTCGCCCATTGGTGCCACTAAATGGATCGACCATGGGGTGCTCAGCCATCTGATTACCTCGCGGTTCACCGCCGAGCAGGCCAGCCTTGAGTTCCGACCCGACGCTGAGAACGTGCGCGTGGACGTCGAAAGCAGCCATGGAACGCTCGATGAGGTAATTGCGCGCACCGACGATGCACTCCTCGTGACTTGCCTTTGGTACAACCGAGTAGTTGACCCGCAAACCCTTCTGCTTACTGGGCTTACCCGTGATGGCGTCTATGTGGTGCGTGATGGGGAGGTCATCGGAGCCGCGACGAACTTCCGCTTCAACGACTCGCCAGTGGGGATTTTGTCGCGCATTGTCGACGCAGGAGCGACCGTGCCAACCCTTGCTCGCGAGATGGGCGACTACTTCAACCGAGCGGCGATGCCACCGATGAGGATCCGCGACTTCAACTTCTCAACGGTGTCGCAGGCCAACTAACTCTGCGATAAGCGCGGCGCCAGCAAACGTTAGCGACTTCCGCGCCAAGGGCCAGGTGATGGGGCGCGCGTGTCCCAGTATTCGGTCGTGGTTCCGCGTGGCACGAAGCCCCGTGATTCGTAGTTGGCCAAGGCGGTTGGCGAGTCGAGTTCACAGGTATGGACCCACACACGGGTTGTGTCTGGCGCGTCCCAGGCGCGAGCTATCGCCTCGGTGAGGAGCCAGCCGCCCAAACCGAGTCCGGCGAAACCGCGTAAGAGGCCGAAGTAGGCAAGTTCAACCTCCCCGTTCTGCCGATCAAGCTCGAAGTAGCCAGCAGGTACGCCCTCGACCCAGCACGACCACAGTTCGTGTCCGGGAGAACTGACCCACTCGGTCCACTGCTCGTACGTCCAACTCAACCGGTCGAGCCAGTACCAGTCACCGCCAACTGCCCGGTAGAAGAACCGAGATAGCTCTGGCGCAGGCCGAAGTGCTCGAACGACCGTGGGATTAACCTCTGGAAGGCGCCCGGGCCGCAACTGTGCGGGGTCGGTCATCTCCAATTCGGTGACGACGACGTTGCTGATTCCCGGCCCAGGACTCGCTACGCGAGTCACGCGTCTTCCAGCCGGAAACCCACCTTCATCCCCACCTGAATGTGCTCGATGGCACCGTCGGTGATGTGACCGCGAATCTCGGTTACCTCGAACCAATCGAGGTGGCGGATGGTCTGGCTTGCGCGCTCAATGCCATTGCGGATCGCCTGCTCGACGCTCTCGGGCGAGGTTCCAACAATTTCAGCGACTCGATAGGTTCGACTACTCATGCTGGTCATCCTTACCCATCAGGCTGCTGTTCGTCGCACGACCCCCCGTAAGGCTCGCGTGGACTTCACCGGAGATGCCGTCTCACCCCACGCCCCGTACCTTTGTCTCATGACCGAGCCCGAAGTGCATCAGATTACCGAGGCCCAGACCCCCCTTTCGCAGGAGCAGTCCGGTCGCACTCGCAGGTACCTGTGGTCGATGGGGATCCGCACGGCGTGCTTCATCGGAGCAGTGCTCACCCCCGCCCCGTGGCGCTGGATCTTGATCGTGGGGGCTATCGCGCTGCCCTATATAGCGGTGGTCGTTGCCAATGCAGGTCGCGAGCGATCCGGTAGCGACCAGATCACTTTCGTCGAGGTGCGCAACAACCGCAACGCGTTAGGAAGCTGAACTGGGGGTCCGGACTTCGATCGTCCGGACGTCATGGGTCCAGATCGCGGGCAACGTAAGCCCCGCGACGCATAGCCACTTAGGCTCGGGGTATGAACGGTTACGGATTCCTTCGCCAGCCGCGTTGGTTAGCGCTCGGATTCCTCGTCTTGGTGATCGTCCCCTCCTTCTTTGCCCTGTCTCGCTGGCAACTCAACCGGCTAGACCAGCGCCGATATGAGAATGCGCTGGTCCTTGGGCACTCGTCGCAGACGCCCCAGCCGCTCGACAATGTGATGAAGGCTGGGTCGCCCAACACTTCGGTGGGCGACCCACAACGCTGGGTACCGGTGATCGCGACTGGTACCTACGACAGCTCCCACCAGCAACTGGTGCGCAAGCGCCCGTTAGACGGCTCCAACGGGTTCTGGGTTGCGACACCCCTAGTCACCACGTCGGGCGCTGTCGTCGTGGTCAATCGCGGTTGGATTGCAGCCGCTGGCGGGGCCACCGCGGTGCAGGACGTGCCGCCCCCGCCATCTGGTGTAGTCACTGTCACCGGCAGAGTGCAGCCCTCCGAGGATGGTCCACACCCGCAACCAGCTGACCTGCCGGCCGGCCAAATCACTGATCTCGACATCAGCTTATTTGCCAGTCCTGCAGCCGCCATCTATCCAGGCTCGGTCGAGTTGATCTCCTCCGTGCCCGCGCAGCCTGCTGGCCTGACGCCACTGCCGGAGCCCGATCTGTCCGACGGACCACACCTTGGGTATGCGCTCCAGTGGATCTTGTTTGCCATCATCGCGGTTGGCGGATTCGTCATGTTGGCTCGTCGCGAGCGTGAGTACTCGTCGGAGGACGACAACGCTGACCCAGCTCTGGAAGAGTCGGGCGCGTCACCCTCTGACGTCGGCTAACCGGACACAGCGTCCTTAGACCTGCACAATCTCGTTATGGACTTGGGGATTGCGGGACGGGTATTCGTCATCACTGGAGGCTCACGCGGCCTAGGACTGGCTGCTGCAGAGGCGATCGTGGGCGAAGCTGGCCACGTGGTCATCGTCGCGCGAAACGCTGACTCGGTCGCCTCCGCAGTATCGACTTTGGGCGGTCCTGATTTCGCTCTTGGGCTGCCGGGAGATATCGCTGACCCGGCCACTGCCGAGCGAGTAACTGCTGGGGCCGTTGCCCGATTTGGTCGCCTGGACGGCGCAGTGATCAGCGCGGGCGGGCCGCAGTCTGGTTCCGCAATGTCAGTCACTGACGAGAGCTGGCGTGAGGCGTTCGAAACGACCTTCCTCGGCCCGCTTCGCATCGCACGAGCCGTGGCCAAGGCCGGCACAGGCAGCACAGGCACCTTGAGCGGCACCGATGGATCAATCGTGTTCATCTTGTCGACCACCGCGCGTGAGCCCTTGCCCGGCCTCGCATTGAGCAATGGCCTGCGACCAGGTTTGGCCATGATGGTCAAGGACTTAGCGGACGAACTTGGTCCTCGTGGCCTGCGAGTCAATGGCGTACTGCCGGGCCGGCTGGCTACCGACCGAGTATTCGCGTTGGATGCTCGACTTGGAGCTCCAGATCTTGTGCGCCGTCGGCACGAATCCACCATCCCGCTCGGTCGCTATGGCGAGCCTGCGGAGTTGGGCAGAGCTGCGGCGTTCCTGCTCTCCCCCGCCGCGTCCTACATCACCGGCAGCCTGTTACCGCTGGACGGTGGAGCACTGCGTAGCCAGTAACTCGGGCTTTGCCAGTGAATGTTCTAGGCCGCGTCAGCGCGAGGTCGGCGCAGCAGCGCTGGGCCGAAGGGCTAGTTCTGGTCCTGCACCGCGAATTGGGTGCGGTAGAGATCGGCATAGGTGCCACCTGAAGCGAGTAGCTCGTCGTGGCTACCGCTCTGCACGATTCGACCGTCCTCCACCACCAGGATCTGGTCGGCCTCGCGGATAGTGGAAAGCCGGTGTGCAATCACGAGCGACGTTCTGCCCTGAAGCGCGGTGGCTAACGCCCGCTGAACGGCAACCTCGGATTCGCTGTCAAGGTGCGCTGTCGCTTCATCGAGGACCACGATGTCGGGCGCCTTCAGGAGCAACCTGGCAATCGCCATGCGCTGCTTCTCGCCACCCGAAAGCCGATAACCACGATCGCCCACGACGGTGTCGAGACCGTCGGGAAGCGCGTCGATGAGATCGAGCACCTGTGCATCACGAAGTGCGTCACGGATCTGCTGGTCGGTCGCGTCCGGCCGCGCGTAGAGGAGGTTGGCGCGTATGGTCTCGTGGAACATGTGTGCGTCCTGCGTCACGACACCGATCAAGCTATGCAACGAGTCGAGGGTCACGTCGCGAACGTCTACGCCATTGATGAAGATCGATCCACCAGTGACGTCGTAAAGCCTGGACACCAATGCAGTGATGGTGGTCTTACCTGCCCCTGAGGGGCCAACCAGCGCGACCATCTGCCCCGGTTTTGCGGTGAAGGAGACGCCTCGAAGCACTTCGTCGCGCACCTGTGAGGTCTCTGCTCGGGCGATTGACTCAAGTGACGCCAGCGACACCTCGTCAGCAGCCGGATAGCGAAACCTAACGTTGGAAAAGGTGATTGTGCTTGCGCCTGTCGGGATTGCGCGTGCATCTTCGCGGTCCTGCACCATCGGTACAAGATCCAAAACCTCGAACACACGCTCAAAGCTGACCAGAGCGGTCATGACATCGACCCGCACGTTCGACAGGGAGGTCAGGGGGCCGTAGAGCCGTCCTAGCAGGGCGGCGAGCGCGAGCAATGTTCCCACTGTGATCGCCCCTGAGATGGCTAGGTTGCCACCGATTCCATAGACGAGTGCAGTGGCGAGTGCGGCGACTAAGGCTAGGGCGGTGAAGAACACACGACTGGCCATCGCAATGCGCACGCCGATATCACGGACGCGTCCGGCCCGGCCAGAGAAGTCCGCAGACTCTTCAGCCGGCCGGCCGAACAACTTGACCAGCAGCGCCCCCGAGACGTTGAAGCGCTCGGTCATCTGGGTGGCCATCTCAGCGTTGAGTTGCATCTGCTCGCGCGTCATCGCCTGAAGCGTGCGTCCCATCCAACGAGCAGGGACGATAAAGACGGGGAGCAGGATCAATGAGGCCACGGTGATCTGCCAGGACAGCGCGAGCATTGCGATGACGACCACCGTAAGCGTCACGAAATTGCCAACAACCCCCGACAGCGTTGAGGTGAATGCCTGCTGAGCTCCCATGACATCACTGTTGAGCCGTGACACCAGCGCACCGGTCTGGGTACGGGTGAAGAACGCCACCGGCATCCGCTGCACGTGGTCGAAGACCTCAGTGCGCAGATCGTAGATCAGCCCTTCACCAATACGTGAGGAGAACCAACGGCCGATCAACGTGATGGCAGAGTCCACCACAGCGAGGCCAGCGATGATCAGAGCTGTGGTGGTTACTACGGCTCGGTCTCCGGGCGTGACACCGTGGTCAATGATCCGGCGGAAGAGCAGCGGCTGCGCCACGACCAACACTGCGTCCACAACAAGAGTGATCAAGAAACCGGTGACCCAAGCGCGGTAGGGCCTGGCGTAACCCAAGATGCGCTTGACTGTGCCCCTAGTGATTTTGCGCTGCAGCACCGAGTCGTCTTTTCGGTACGAGCGAATCACTGTATGTGGGTTAGTTGAAGCCACTGGAGTAAACCTTCCTCGCCTCGGGCCCAGCCAACTACGGTGCTGGGCGCTTAGAACAAGGTTGTCCGAGTAACTTTTGTTCCCGATCGTAAATTATGGCTGACTTCTGCCAGGATCGACCACCCTCGTAGTCTCTTGGCGGTCACAATCGTTACGACTTGGCGTCACCGTGAGAGCCGCCTCGGCCGCGCAATGCGGTTTCCGATTCCACGAGCAGGCGGTGGATGAAGCCGTATGAGCGTCCGGTGGACTCGGCCAACTCGCGGATGCTTGCGCCCGCGCTGTAACGCTCATTGAGGTCATCGGTGACTTGGCTCCGCTCAGAGCCTGTGATCCTTCGACCTTTACCCAACGCAGCCATGTGTGCATCCCTCCAAAGCGCGACAAAAACTCCACGCCACCCGTGGTGAGCACAACGTAGCGATCGAATCCCAAGATCACCAGTTCAATTTAGTTGATCTTGGTTCTATATTGTTGATCTATACCACGAGAGAGCGAAACAATGCAAACGCCGCGATCTCATGCTAGCGCTACAAGGTCGGCGTAATCAGCACTCCATAAATCTTCGACGCCATCTGGAAGCAATAACACCCGTTCCGGATTCAATGCCTCGACCGCGCCTTCATCATGCGAAACCAAAACAATTGCTCCCTCATAAGAGCGAAGTGCCGAGAGCACCTCATCACGGCTGGCCGGGTCAAGGTTGTTCGTGGGTTCATCAAGCAGCAGGACGTTCGCGGCGGAAACAACTAACGTCGCCAACGCCAATCGCGTTTTCTCGCCTCCAGACAAAGTGGCCGCGAGTTGATCTACGGTATCGCCCGAAAACAGGAATGATCCCAATACTTTACGAATATCTGGTTCTAAAAGATTAGGCGAGGCGGTGCGCATATTCTCTAGCACAGTGCGTGCAGGATCGAGCGTCTCATGCTCCTGTGCGTAATACCCAAGTTGCAGGCCATGACCAGGCTGAATTTCACCAGTATCGGATTTATCAACGCCGGCAAGAATCCGCAAAAGTGTTGTTTTCCCGGCGCCATTTAAGCCTAAGATGACCACGCGAGAGCCCTTGTCGATGGCTAGATCCACGTCGGTGAAGATCTCGAGTGAACCGTAAGACTTTGATAGTTCTTGCGCCCGTAGCGGTGTCTTGCCACAAGGCGCAGGTGTCGGGAACCGAAGTTTGGCCACCTTGTCGCTGCGTCGTGTCTCCTCAAGGCCCCCAAGGATTCGCTCGGCGCGCCGCGACATGTTCTGCGCGGCCTTGGCCTTTGTCGCAGTAGCGCGCATCCGATCCGCCTGTTGCTGGAGAGCGGAGGCTTGTTTCTCGGCGTTTGACCGTTCGCGCTTCCGTCGACGTTCGTCGGTCTCGCGCTGTGTGACATAGGTCTTCCAACCGACGTTATAGACGTCGAGTTCACACCTATTGGCATCGAGATGGAACACCCGGTTGACCGTTGCCTCGAGTAGTTCAACGTCGTGGCTGATCACCACCAATCCACCGCGATGCGCTTTGAGGAAATCGCGCAACCAGACAATGGAATCAGCATCAAGATGGTTAGTGGGCTCATCCAGTAGCAGGGTGTCGGCGCCTGAGAACAGAATGCGCGCAAGCTCGACTCGACGTCGCTGTCCGCCGGAAAGGGTGCCAAGCGGTTGATGCAGCACTCGCTCTGGCAGTGACAAGCTGCTCGCAATGGCTGCCGCCTCGGAATCTGCTGCGTAGCCACCGCGAGCGACGAAGTCAGCTTCGGCGCTGGCATAGCGACGCATCGCTCGATCCCGCTGATCGACGTCCGGATCTGCCATGCGCTCACTCATGAGGCGCATGCGACGAGCTACTTCGTCCAGGCCGCGTGCCGAGAGGATTCGGTCTCGTACAAGCACCTCGAGATCGCCAGTTCGTGGATCCTGCGGTAGGTAACCCAGCTCACCGCCGCGAGTCACGGTGCCAGCCGCGGCCTCGACCTCTCCGGCAAGGACCTTCGTTAGCGTCGTTTTGCCGGCGCCATTGCGGCCGACAAGACCGACCTTGTCGCCTGGACCTACGCGAAAGCTCGCGTTCGCCAACAGAATCCGGGGGCCAGCACGTAGTTCAAGGCCAGCAGCAGCAATAGTCACAGTGCCACCAGTCTACGGGGTGGGGCAGACCCCCTTAGCCGCAAGCGATGTGATGCCGAACGCAAAACTCACAGCAGCGGTATCAGAGATTAAAGCCGAGGGCGCGCAACATCTCTCGACCGTCGTCAGTGATCTTCTCCGGTGTCCACGGTGGCATCCATACCCAGTTGATCCGGTAGTCGTTAACGACGCCGTCCAGGGCTGCACGTGTCTGATCCTCGATGACATCGGTGAGCGGGCACGCCGCTGAGGTCAAGGTGAGATCGATCGTTGCAATATTGGTGTCATCGACGCTGACACCGTAGACGAGGCCGAGGTCAACGACGTTGATACCCAACTCGGGATCAACTACATCCTTGAGCGCCTCGAGGACGTCCTCATCTGGCGTGATGTCAGCGCCGCCAGCGAGTGGCGCACTTGTCTCGGTCATCGTGTTACCTCCGGTGATTCTCTGTCGACGGCCTGGGAGACCGCGTCCTTCCAGGCCATCCACCCAAGCAGGGCGCACTTTACTCGTGCCGGGTACTTTGCAACTCCGGCGAACGCGATGGCATCGCCGAGTACATCTTCGTTGGGCTCGAGATTCCCGCGGCTCTGCATCAAAGCGAGGAACTCGTCGGCCACTGCCAGATCGGCGGTGATCGGGTGACCCACCAACTGCTCGAACATCACGCTGGCTGAAGCCTGCGAGATTGAGCAACCCTGGCCGTCGTAGGAAATATCGGTGACGACATCACCTTCGATTGCGACGCGTACCGTGAGTTCGTCGCCGCAGGTTGGATTCACATGATGCACCTCAGCGCCGAAGGGCTCACGTAGCCCACGACCGCGCGGATGCTTGTAGTGATCGAGGATGATTTCTTGGTAGAGCGACTCGAGATCCATCACGCCACCCCGAAGAACGTCTGTGCGTAGCGCACTGCGCTGACGAGGTCGTCAACATCGCGAGTTCCGTTGTAGACGTAGAACGTGGCGCGGGTAGTGGCCGCAATGCCAAAACGTCGATGCAGCGGCCAGGCACAGTGATGCCCGACCCGAACCTCGACACCGCGGTCGTCGAGTACTTGCCCAACATCGTGCGCGTGGATGCCTTCGAGAACAAACGAAACGGCCGAACCTCGATCTTCGCCCGAGGACGGGCCGACGATTCGAAGACCAGAAATCTCGGAAAGGGATTCCAGCGCATATGAAGTCAGCGCATGTTCATGGGCTGCCACTGCAGCCATACCGGCATGTGAGCCGTCAGCGCTCGTGAGCGCCTCTAGGTAGCGCACGGCCGCACCGAGGCCAACCGCCTGCGCTGCCATGGGCACGCCAGCCTCGAACCGCTGCGGTGGCGCCGCGAAGGTGGAGCCTTCCATCTTGACGATCTCAATCATCGAGCCACCACTAAGGAATGGCGGCATTGATTCGAGGAGGTCATACCGACCCCACAGGACACCGATTCCCGATGGGCCCAGCATCTTGTGCCCGCTGAAAGCAACGAAGTCGACACCCAATTCGTGCACGTCGACTGGAAGATGCGGTACTGCCTGGCACGAGTCCAAGACCACTATCGCCCCAACCGCATGTGCCGCTAGCGCAATACGAGCAACAGGGTTGACGGTGCCTAACACGTTGCTCTGGTGGGTCAGCGCCACTACCCGAGTGCGATCGTTGAGCACCGACGAGAGGCCATGCTCGGGATGATCAAGGTCTAGTCGGCCATCCTCATCAACGCTGAGCCAGCGAAGGACGGCCCCGGTCTTGTCGCAGACCTCCTGCCACGGCACGAGGTTGGCGTGGTGTTCCATCTCGGTAACCACAATTTCGTCACCGGGACGAAGGATGAAGCGCTCGGCCAGAGGTGGCAGGGCGCGACCGTGGGCTGCCTTCGCGGTGGCATTGCTGAACGCGTACGACACCAGGTTGAGCGCCTCGGTCGCGTTCTTAGTGAAAACGAGTTCACGAGGCTGGGCGCCGAGGAACGAAGCTATGGCCGCTCGCGCATCCTCGTAGGCGTCAGTGGCCTCCTCTGCCAGCAGGTGGGCGCCGCGGTGAACCGCTGCATTGTGCTGGGTGTAGAAGCCGCGTTCAGCATCCAGGACGGCAAGCGGCTTTTGTGAAGTAGCTCCAGAATCCAGGTACACCAAGCGATTCCCACCGCGCACTGTGCGCGAGAGAATTGGAAAATCCGCAGCAACCTGATCGACGTCGAGCAGGCCAGTAAGCGGAGCGTGCACGGCGGTCATGCCGACGCCGCTGCCTTGATGTAGCGGTCGTATCCGTCGGCCTCGAGTGCGTCAGCGAGTTCGGGGCCGCCCTCGGCCACGATCCGGCCATCAACGAATACGTGCACGAAATCCGGACGGATGTAACGCAGGATTCGCGTGTAGTGAGTGATGAGCAGGACGCCAACCTCACCACTGGAAGCCACACGGTTGACGCCTTCGGAGACCACCTTCAGAGCATCGACGTCAAGACCGGAATCGGTTTCGTCGAGGATCGCGATCTTTGGCTTCAACAGTTCCATCTGGAGGATCTCGTGGCGCTTCTTCTCGCCGCCGGAGAATCCCTCGTTGACGTTGCGCTCGGCGAACGCTGGGTCCATGGAAAGCGCGTCCATTGCCGTGCGCATCTCCTTGACCCAGGTGCGCAACTTGGGAGCCTCGCCCTTAACGGCCGTGACTGATGTACGCAGGAAGTTCGACACCGAAACCCCAGGCACCTCAACGGGGTACTGCATGGCAAGGAACAGACCGGCGCGTGCTCTCTGGTCGACAGTCATCGCCAGCACATCCTCACCGTCCAAGGTCACCGTACCGCTGGTGATCGTGTACTTCGGGTGACCAGCAACCGAATATGCCAGGGTGGATTTGCCCGAACCGTTGGGGCCCATGATCGCGTGGGTTTCGCCTTGCTTCACGGTGAGGTCGACCCCACGCAAGATCTCTCGGGGCCCGCCTTCAGCGTTGACCGATACGTGGAGGTCGCGAATGTCGAGTGTGGCCATGGTTCAGGCTCCTTCTACTGCGGGCTTGCGGGCGGCATTTACTGTGATGTCGACGAGGACAACGGCGTCATCGCCATCACCCACGACCATCACGTCATAGACGGGTATTGCGGTGACAGCGGGTGGGCCGGAAGGCTCACCCGTGCGAAGGTCAAAGCGCGAACCGTGGAGCCAGCACTCAACTGTGCAGTCCTCCACCTCGCCTTCGGAAAGCGCTACATCGGCGTGCGAGCAGACATCGTTGATGGCGTGTACATGGCCGGCAGAGTCACGGATGATTGCAACAGCCGTGCCCTGCACAACAACAGCCAGCGCTCCTGGCACCGGGACATCGACCAACTTGCACACTTCGACGGCGGTCATGCGGTTGCCTCGTCAACTGCTTGGTCGTCCTCAGATTGGTCGTCCTCAGATTGGTCGTCCTCAGACTCGGAACCGGCCGCTAGGCCGAGTTCAGAATCGATCGCTGCCTGGAGGTGGGACTCCCACTCGGGGACTCCCAGTTTGGTGATGACGTCGGCGAAGAAGCCTCGCACCACCAAGCGGGTCGCGACGTCTGCCGGAATGCCTCGTGACTGCAGGTAAAACAGCTGCTCGTCGTCGAACCGACCGGTTGCGCTTGCGTGCCCAGCCCCGACGATCTCACCGGTTTCGATTTCCAGGTTCGGGACCGAATCTGCACGGGCAGCATCAGTAAGCACGAGGTTGCGATTGAGTTCGTAGGTCTCGGTACCGATGGCCGCAGCGCGGATGATGACGTCACCAACCCACACTGTGCGAGCGATGCCCTCGGGACCCAATGCTGGGTCGCCCTTGAGTGCACCCTTGTACATGACGTTGCTGCGGCAATGCGGCACCGCGTGATCGATCAGCGACCGGTGCTCGAGGTGCTGGCCCGCGTCGGCGAAGAAGACGCCCATGAGTTCGGCGTTACCGCCGGTCCCTGCGTACTCGACGGTGGGTACAAGACGAACAACCTTGCCGCCGAATGTTGCGATGAACGAGCGGAAGGTGGCGTCGCGGCCAACGACGGCATGCTGGCGACCCAGATGCACTGTGTCAGCGCTCCAGGACTGAATCGAGACCACTGTGAGGTGGGCGCCATCGGCAACGTTGATCTCGACGTTGGCCGAATAGGTTGCCGATCCGCTGTGTTCGAGCACGACGACGCCGCGCGAAAAGAGTTCGGCGTTGATGACGATGTGCGCGACGCTCGGGGTATCGACCCCAGAGCCCTCGATGCGCACCACGGTGGGAGTGCTGTCAACGAAATCACGCGGCAAGGTGATGACGGTGCTCTGTGTCGTGGCCGCCCGGGCGATGGCGCTGGACCAGTCAACCGGTCCGCTAGCAGCCGGAAGTGCAGTGGTATCAACGGATGTGACTACTACACCGGTGGCGGCGTCAATCGTGAGTTGTGGCGGTACGGGCGAATTGATCTCGCTGTAGATGCCGCGCAGACTCTTCAGCGGAGTGAACCGCCAAGCTTCTTCACGTCCGGTAGGTGCAACAAAATCAGTGTGGGTGTCGGTCACTGTCATGTCAGCCGACAGCCCCTTCCATCTGCATCTCGATGAGACGGTTGAGTTCGAGGGCGTACTCCATGGGCAATTCTCGCGCAATGGGCTCGACGAACCCGCGCACGATCATGGCCATGGCCTCGTCCTCGGTCATACCGCGGGACATGAGATAGAAGAGCTGGTCTTCGCTGATCTTCGAGACCGTGGCCTCGTGCCCCATCGAAGCATCGTCGGTGCGCACGTCGACATAGGGGTAGGTGTCCGATCGGCTGATGTCGTCGACCAGCAGTGCGTCGCACTTGACGGTGCTACGTGAGCCGTGGGCGTCTTCGTTGATCTGAACCAAGCCGCGGTATGACGTGCGACCGCCGCCACGTGCTACCGACTTGGAGATGATGGTTGAGGACGTGTTAGGAGCAGCGTGCACCATCTTCGAGCCAGCGTCCTGATGCTGACCCTCGCCAGCGAATGCGATCGACAGGGTCTCGCCCTTGGCGTGCTCCCCCACCATCCATACCGCCGGGTACTTCATCGTGACCTTCGAGCCGATGTTGCCGTCGATCCACTCCATAGTGGCTCCGGCCTGGGCTACGGCACGCTTGGTGACCAAGTTGTAGACGTTGTTCGACCAGTTCTGGATGGTCGTGTACCTGCAGCGGGCGTCCTTCTTGACGATGATCTCGACGACCGCTGAGTGCAGCGAGTCGCTCGAGTAAATCGGCGCGGTACACCCTTCGACGTAGTGCACGTATGCGCCTTCATCAACGATGATCAGAGTGCGTTCGAACTGGCCCATGTTCTCGGTGTTGATGCGAAAATAGGCCTGAAGCGGGATGTCGACCTTGACGCCCTTGGGCACGTAGATGAACGAGCCACCCGACCATACGGCGGTGTTGAGCGCGGAGAACTTGTTGTCGCCGGTGGGAATGATGGAGCCGAAGTACTGGCGGAAGACATCCTCGTGCTCACGAAGACCGGTGTCGGTGTCGAGGAACAGGACGCCCTGCTCCTCGAGGTCCTCACGGATCTTGTGGTAGACGACCTCTGATTCATATTGCGCCGCCACACCCGAGACGAGCCGCTGCTTCTCGGCTTCTGGGATGCCGAGCCGGTCATAGGTGTTCTTGATGTCATCGGGGAGGTCTTCCCAGGACGCTGCCTGCTTCTCGGTCGACTTGACGAAATACTTGATGTTGTCGAAGTCGATACCCGATAGGTCAGATCCCCAGGTGGGCATGGGCTTTTTCTGGAACAGTCGAAGACCCTTGAGCCGCATGTCGAGCATCCACTCGGGCTCGTTCTTGCGCGCGCTGATGTCGCGAACGACGTCCTCGTTGATTCCGCGGCGCGCGTTGGCGCCGGCGACGTCTGGGTCAGACCAGCCGAAGTCGTACCGGCCGATACCGTCGAGCTCAGCGTGCATTTCGGTCGTCATGCGAGGACCTCCGTGGTAACTCTTGCGGTGGTGGGTGCGGATCGTTCGGAAGAGCGAGTAGCGGTAGGTACAACCGGTACCAAGGTGGTGCAGACACCGTCTCCGGCGGCCAGGGTTGCCAGACGCGTGACGTGGGTACCCAGCAATCTGCTGAAGGCATCGGCCTCGGCATCGCACAGCGCCGGGAATTCAGCTGCCACATGGCCTACCGGGCAGTGATGTTGGCAGATCTGAACGCTCGACCCGATCGGATTGTCGATTACCGATGCTGCGTAGCCATCACGAGAGAGTGCCGCGACAAGCTCGGTCACTCGCTCAGGCAGAGTCTCGGTCTGGCTGACTGCCGCATAACGACGCTCGAGTTCGGCGACCCTGTGGTTGGCGAACGCCATGACCGATTCCGGACCACCGGTGTCGCGCAGGAAACGAAGAGCACCTACCGCTAGGTCGTCATAGGCCGCCTCGAATGCATCTCGACCTTGTGCGCTGAGGGTGTAAACCTTGGCTGGTCGACCGCGTCCGCGGGTAACAGCTCGCCCAGCCCCTGGCCCGTATGGGGCTCGCTCGCTGGTCATCGCGTGGCCAGACTCGACCAGGTGATCGAGATGTCGTCGAACAGCAGTTGGAGTCAGACCAAGATGCTCGGCCACGACCACCGCGGTCTGCGGGCCACCCTCCAACAACACGCGCGCCACCCGAGCCGAAGCTCCAGAAAGCGGGGTTGTTGATTTCACAACGTCATTGTTACCTAATTCAGTCCTGAGCGCGAACGCGGGGTTGCGATAGCCGATGAGCCGGGGCGCAAACCGATCCCTAGACTCAGGGCGTGACCCCAAGCCAAACATCCACCGCGGCGGTCACCGTTGATGACGTCGTGGTCGATTACGGCACCCAACGAGCTATCGATCACCTCAGTTTCAGTGTGAGAGCCGGAGCCGTTACAGCTCTGCTCGGCCCCAATGGGGCGGGCAAGACCACCATGATCGAGATTTGCGAGGGATACCGGCGTCCCGATTCGGGCGCAGTTCGCGTGTGGGACCTGAACCCCGTGGCAGATGCCAAGGCACTGCGGCCCCGAGTTGGGGTCATGCTCCAGGACGGCGGCATCTACTCAAGCGCCCGAGCACTCCCCATGCTTCGTCACCTCGCCAGGTTCTACGCACATCCGCTGCCGGTCGACGAATTGGCCGAGCGGCTCGGCCTCACCTCGGTTCGTGCGACGTACCGGCGGATGTCCGGTGGCGAGAAGCAGAGATTGGCGCTTGCTTGCGCGGTCATTGGCCGACCGGATTTGGTCTTTCTCGACGAGCCCAGTGCCGGGATGGATCCGCAAACCCGTTTAGCTGCATGGGATCTCATCGAACAACTACGAGTTGACGGCGTAACAGTCGTGCTCACCACGCATCTGATGGATGAAGCCGAGCGGCTGGCCGACCACGTCGTCATCATGGATCACGGACGAGTGGTCGCCAGCGGAACAGTCTTTGAGCTCACCGAAGGCCACGAGGTGGTGACCTTTCGAGCCGATCCGGGTCTTGACCTCTTGCCGTTGATCGTCATGCTGCCTGAGTTGGCGCGCGCTATAGAGACCACCCCGGGGCAATACCGAATTGAAGGCGGCCCCGAGGCTGACGTCATCGGCGCGGTTGGCCGTTGGTGCTCTGCGCATGGTGTGCTGCCGCTCAACCTCGATAATGGACGGCGCAGCCTCGAGGATGTCTTCCTCGACCTCACCGGACGGGACCTGCGCACATGAGCGCCCAGGACATGAGCGCCCAGGACACGAGACGCCAGGGTATTCACGCAGCAGGAGGGCTGGCACCGAGGCCAGGAGCCGCGTCACGCTGGCGGGTTATAACGACACAGGCTCTGAACGAAGTCGGCATGGCATTGCGCAATGGCGAGCAATTACTCCTTACGTTGGTGATTCCGGTTGTCGTACTTATCGGCATGACCCATTTGCCGAACGATGTTGTTGGCCACTCCCCCGTCATCGACGCAGCTGCACCCGGAGTCATCGCCCTTGCGATCATCTCCACCGCCTTTACGGGCCAAGCGATCTCGACCGGGTTCGAGCGCCGTTACGGCGTACTTCGGTTGCTTGGCTCTACACCACTGGGCCGCTCTGGACTGCTGGTAGCAAAGACCTTCGGGGTCCTGCTGATCGAGGCCGTGCAAATCGCGCTTCTGTCGGTCGTGGCTCTGGTGCTCGGCTGGCAGAGCGCCGGATCATGGCTTGCCGCGCTGGTCGTAGTTGTGTTTGGTACGGCTGCGTTCTCATCTCTCGGCCTACTCCTCGCGGGCACATTGCGCGCGGAGGGCACACTGGCGGTCGCAAACGGCGTCTACCTGCTGCTGCTTGCATTGGGCGGCGTCGTCGTGCCTGCCAGCAGACTGCCTGGCTTCCTTGCCCCTGTGGTGTCGCTGCTCCCATCCTCAGCGCTCGGCGATGGTTTGCGCGATGTGCTCTTACACGGCCAGGGATTGCCGTTGCACTCGCTCGCGATTCTCACTGCCTGGACCCTTCTGGCCGGCGCGCTCACTGCTCGAACGTTCCGCTGGTCCTAGGCCATGGCAAACACGGCCAGCAGAGTTGAGCCACGCACTCCATTAGGCTCGCGCTGTGACCTCTGACGCCAACTATGACAACGACGGCTCCATGAGTTCTGATCCTTCCGGACCGGCTCCTCGCCTCGCCCGAGGTGTTTACACCGCCAACCTCGTAGCACAGATGGGCATCGTCGTCACGGGTGCGGTGGTGCGGCTGACAAGTTCGGGCCTGGGATGTCCAACCTGGCCACGGTGCACTGCCGATTCATATGTGCCTGTCGCGGGTCAGACCGAGACTTGGCACAAGTACGTCGAGTTCGGCAATCGCAGCCTCACCTTCGTGTTGGTCATCCTGGCGATCGCTGCTCTCGCGGTTGGCTACCTAGACCTGCGTCGACGTTCGCGCGAGGGACGGGCAGCCCGTCCACAACTGATGGCCTTCGCCGCTGTGCCCTTCATCGGAACGTTCGCCCAGGCACTCTTGGGCGGGGTGACGGTGCTCACCGGACTCAGCCCGCTGGTAGTGGCCGCGCATCTACTTGTCTCACTTGGGATCATCGCGCTGATGACCAACCTCGTAAAGCGCGCTAACGAGCCAGATGACATTCCCATCACCTGGACGGTGCGATACGAGATCCGGATCGGTGCATGGCTACTAACTGGGCTCATGGCCGTGGTGCTCACCCTCGGCACCCTGGTGACCGCTAGCGGCCCGCATGCCGGCGATGAGCGAGTGGCACGTCTGGGGTTCGATCCGCAGGAAATCAGTTCGGCCCACGCAGATCTGGTGTTGCTCTCGATCGGCCTGATGATCGGCTTGATAGTTGCGTTGCGCGCCACCGATGGTGCATCCAAGGCAATCCACGCGGCGATGCTGGCGTTCATTGTCTATGTGTCACAAGGGTTTATAGGCTTCGTGCAGTACTTCACTGGGCTGCCCTGGCTAGTCGTGGCACTGCACGTGCTCGGTTCCACGGTGGTCTGGTGGGCGACGGTCCGATTCCTGCTGAGTACGCGAGCGCGCGGAATGGTCAGCGACTAGCCGCGCCAGTGCGCGTTGTGGCTAGAACGGCAGGAACGGATCGATGGCTACTGCGAGGAACAATAACGACAGGTAGCTAATCGAGAAGTGGAACAGCCGCATGGGCCGAACATCGGCATCGCCCCGCCGGACCCTACGGAGCAGCCCGTGCGCCTCGCGGAGGAACATTCCGCCGAGAACCACTGTGGCAACTGTAAAGAACGGTGACATGTGCCCGGCTGGGACCAAGAGCAGCGATGTGATGACCATCGCCCATGAGTAACCGATGATTTCCTTCGCTACCCGAGAAAGTGGCGCGACCACAGGCAGCATCGGCACACCAGCCGCGGCGTAATCATCGCGGAACCGAAGTGACAGCGGCCAGTAGTGAGGCGGGGTCCAGAAGAAGACGACGCCGAAGAGAACCGCAGGCGCCCAGGTGAGGCTGCCAGTGACTGCGGACCAACCGATCAGAATCTGCATGCAGCCGGCCGCGCCGCCCCAGACGATGTTCTGGGGTGTGCGGCGCTTGAGGATCAGGGTGTACCCGACCACGTACATCAAAATTGCGGCGGCGGTCAGCGCCGCGGTGAGTCCATTGGTGGTGAGGGCAAACCAGCCCACCGAAGACATCGCCAGCACGAGCCCGAAGCCCAACGCGCCACGTGGCGAGACCTCGCCGGTCACCAGGGGTCGGTGGCCAGTGCGCACCATCAATGCGTCGATGTCGCGATCGAGGTACATGTTCAGCGCGTTGGCCCCGCCCGCCGCCAAGAAGCCACCAACCAAAGTGATGGCTACCAGAGCAACTGACGGCACGCCGTTGGACGCGAGAATCATGGTCGGAACTGTCGTAACAAGTAGAAGTTCGATGATCCGCGGCTTGGTGAGTGCCACATAGGCGGCGATCACACCGCGGGTGCGCTTGCGGTCGACGGAATTGATCACGCGCAGGTCGTCGGGGGTGATCCGCAGTGAACCGGCTGCGACGCTTACCTCCGCGCCGACGAGTTCGTCACTAGGGTCGATCGCTGTCACGAACGGTCAACTCCTCAGCTTGGTCTGTCTGGCTGGGCCAACATACGGTCTGCATCGAGCCGTGAATATACGCCCTCAACGTGCCCGATGATAGCCAAGTATCGAACGAACAACTAAGTGAGTAGGCTCCGCGTTTGTGACGAGCCTCTCATTTGATTCCAGTCCGCCATCCGCTTCTTGGAACGATCTTGACGATCGCGCGGTAGCCACGGCCCGCGTGCTAGCCGCCGACTCTGTGCAGAAGGCGGGCACCGGGCATCCGGGGACGGCCATGAGCCTTGCACCAGCCGCCTATTTGATTTTCCAGCGGTTCCTACGCCACGACCCTCGCGACCCGAAATGGCTCGGCCGTGATCGGTTCATCCTCTCGTGTGGTCACTCGTCACTCACCCTGTACATCCAACTCTTCCTGTCTGGTTACGGCCTCGAGCTCAGCGACCTCCAGTCGTTCCGCACCTGGGGCTCGCTCACACCTGGACACCCTGAATGGGGTCACACGGCTGGGGTGGAGACCACGACCGGGCCGCTTGGTCAGGGGCTCGCTACCGCAGTCGGTATGGCAATGGGTGCGCGTTACGAGCGGGGCTTGCTCGATCCCGAAACAGCAGCAGGTGAGAGTGTTTTCGACCACACTGTCTGGGTCATTGCCTCTGATGGTGACCTCGAGGAGGGTCTGACCTCCGAGGCCTCGTCACTCGCCGGTACTCAGCAGCTGGGCAATCTCGTCGTCGTATGGGACGACAACCGCATCTCTATCGAGGACGACACCGCCGTCGCATTTAGCGAGGACGTAGCAGCGCGTTACGAGGCTTACGGCTGGCACGTGCAGTCGGTCGACATGCAGCCCGACGGTTCGGTCGACGTTACGGCCTTGGCCGCGGCCCTTGTTGCAGCTCGCGCTGAGACTCGGCGCCCATCGTTTATTGCCCTGCGAACCATCATCGGCTGGCCAGCGCCAAACCTGCGCAACACGGGTAAGGCACACGGAGCCGCGCTTGGAACCTCCGAGGTTGCCGCGACCAAGGCACTGATGGGCTTTGACCCCGAGAAGTCCTTCGACGTAGCTCCCGAGGTGCTCGCTCATGCCCGTCAGGTGCAGGAGCGAGGATCCGAACTGCGCGGGCGTTGGAATACCTCTTACGAGGCTTGGCGCATGGCTAACCCAGACCGCGCCGCACTCCTAGACCGCTTGGTTACCGGAGAACTGCCGGCATTGGAGCTCCCGGTTTTCCCTGCGGGCAAAGATGTTTCTACGCGCAAGGCCAGTGGCGAGGTCATCCAGTCAATCGCCGCTCAGGTACCCGAGTTCGTCGGTGGTAGTTCTGACCTCGCCGAGAGCAACTTGACCACGATCGAGGGCGGCGCGTCCTTCCTGCCAGCGGGAACCACAATCTCGGCGACCTCGCCGTTCGCCAAGGCGCAATCGCCCTACGGCCGCATCCTGCACTTCGGTGTCCGCGAGCATGCAATGGGTGCAGCTCTTGCTGGCATGTCGCTATCAGGCCTACTGCGTCCGTTCGGTGGCACGTTCCTCGTCTTCAGCGACTACATGCGCGGGGCGGTTCGACTCGCGGCAGTCATGCAGACCAACGTGACCTATGTCTGGACTCACGACAGTGTCGGCTTGGGTGAGGATGGCCCCACACACCAGCCGGTCGAGCACCTCTGGGCACTGCGCGCGATCCCTGGCCTGGATGTGGTTCGCCCTGCCGATGCGAATGAGACCGCTGTGGTGTGGGATCAGGTACTTCGCAATCGCCGACCAGCTGGGCTCATCCTGACTCGTCAGAACGTGCCGACCTTCGATCGAGGCACCGAGGCCGAACCAACCGAATGCGCTCCAGCCGAAGGCGCTCGTAAGGGCGCGTACGTCTTGGCCGAAGCTGGGTCAGGTACCCCGGCCGTGATCATCATGGCTACGGGCTCTGAAGTCTCGTTGGCTCTGGGCGCACGCAGCATCTTGGAGGCCGAGGGCGTTCCTACCCGAGTCGTCTCGATGCCGTGCCTCGAGTGGTTCGAGCAGCAGCCTTCGTCCTACCGCGATGCAGTATTGCCGGCATCGGTAACAGCGCGCGTTTCGATCGAGGCCGGTATCGCACAAGGCTGGTGGAAGTACCTCGGTAACGCCGGCCGGGCCGTATCACTCGAGCACTTCGGCGCCTCGGCCGACGGTCCAACGTTGTTCCGTGAATTCGGAATCACTGCCGAGGCCACGGCAGCAGCCGCGCGCGAATCGCTCGAGGCTGCACAGCGCTAACGGCTGACAGCTAGATACCAGTCGATAGCCGATTACCGATAGCCAGCAACCAGACCGGCCGGACGACTAGTCAGCCTCGCTAGGCTTGCCCTATGACTGATGATCTTCTCGCGGAGTTGTCCGATGCAGGCGTGTCCATTTGGCTCGACGATCTTGATCGTGGCCGACTGTCCGGCGGTGGCTTGGCCGAACTCGTCGCCAACTCGTATGTCGTAGGGGTCACCACCAACCCGACTATCTTCGAGAAGGCAATTGGCAGTGGCTCGGCGGAGTACGCAGATCAAGTGCGTGATCTAGCCATCCGCGGCGTGGCCCTCGACGAGGCAGTACGCGCGATGACCACCCTGGATGTGCGTTGGGCATGTGATGTCCTGTCTGGCGTGCATCAGCGCACTGCGGGTGTCGACGGACGGGTGAGCATCGAGGTTGATCCGCGCCTTGCGCGCGACTCCAAAGCGACTGTGGCTGAGGCGAAAGCGCTCGCCTGGTCAGTTGACCGACCCAACCTCTTGGTCAAGATCCCGGCCACTGTTGAAGCTCTACCAGCGATCAGCGAGGTGCTTGGCGCTGGCATCAGCGTCAACGTCACCTTGATCTTCTCCGTCAGTCGGTACCGGGCAGTACTCGAGGCCTGGCTAGCTGGTCTTGAGTTGGCCCGTGAGAATGGCCACGACCTGAGCACGATTGAGTCGGTCGCGTCATTCTTCGTGAGCCGAGTCGACTCCGAGGTAGATCGCCGCCTGGCGGACGACAGTCCACTACGAGGGATCGCTGCAATCGCGAACGCTCGGATTGCCTACCAAGCTTTCGAGGAAGTCATCGCAAGCACCAGATGGTCGTCGCTGGCGGCGCAAGGAGCGCATGTGCAACGGCCGCTCTGGGCCTCCACAGGGGTTAAGGATCCGACATATTCCGACACCAGGTATGTCGATCAGTTGGTCACGATCGATGTCGTCAACACGATGCCCGAAGGCACTCTCGACGCGATGCGCGATCACGGGGTTATGTCCGGAGACACCGTGCGTACGCGGTACGTCGAGGCTCACGCTGACTTAGCGGCACTCGCCGACGCAGGCATCGACCTCGATGACGTAGTTGACGTGCTCGAGAGTGAGGGTGTCGAGAAGTTCGTTAAGTCCTGGGAGTCGTTGTTGGCAGTGGTGCAATCAGCTCTGCTGGCTGCCAGAACCGACTCAGGTCGTTAGGCGACTGCGCTATGCGACTTAACCCACCGGCGCCGCCGTCAAACCCACTGCGCGACGAACGCGATCACCGACTCCCCCGCATCGCTGGCCCATGCGGCCTCGTGATCTTTGGGGTTACGGGCGATCTCGCGCGCAAGAAGCTCATGCCCGCGGTTTACGACCTCGCGAACCGAGGGCTGCTTCCGCCGGCATTCGCGCTAGTCGGGTTCGCTCGACGTGACTGGGAGGACGAGGATTTCGCACAGATTGTCCACGACTCAGTGCGTCAATACGCGCGCACAGAGTTTCGAGAGGACGTCTGGGCTGAGCTGTCCAAGGGCATTCGATTCGTTGCTGGAAACTTCGGTGACGACGCCGCCTTCGCCGAGCTCGCGGAGACCGTCGCTGAACTCGACCGAGAGCGCGGTACCGGTGGCAATCACGCCTTCTACCTCTCGATCCCGCCCAAGAACTTCGGAGCAGTGGTTCAACAACTCGAGTCGTCGGGGCTTTCGGCCTCTGTCGACGGCGCCTGGCGACGGGTTGTTATCGAGAAACCGTTCGGACACGACCTAGAAAGTGCACGCGAACTCAACGACACCATCGGGGCTGTGTTCCCCTCTGGCTCAGTGTTTCGCATCGATCACTACCTCGGTAAAGAGACCGTGCAAAACCTCATGGCGCTGCGCTTTGCCAACACCATGTTCGAACCTATCTGGAACAGCAACTACGTCGACCATGTGCAGATCACCATGGCTGAGGACATCGGGATTGGCGGGCGCGCTGGCTACTACGACGGCATTGGTGCCGCGCGTGATGTAATCCAGAACCACCTCCTGCAGTTGTTGGCATTGACCGCGATGGAGGAACCACTTTCCTTCGAATCTCGAGATGTCCGCATCGAGAAGGAGAAGGTCCTGAGCGCCATCCAGCTTCCCAAGGACCTCTCGTTGTACACCGCTCGCGGCCAATACGCCGCCGGTTGGCAAGGTGGTAAGCCGGTAATCGGATTCCTGGATGAAGACGGGATTTCCCCCGGTTCGTCCACCGAAACATTCGCCGCAGTGCGACTCGAGATCGATACCCGGCGATGGGCTGGCGTTCCGTTCTACTTGCGAACTGGCAAGCGTCTTGGCCGTCGGGTCACCGAACTCGCGGTGGTGTTCAAACGGGCTCCGCACCTCCCATTCAGTGAGACCGCTACCACCGAACTTGGACAGAACGCTTTCGTAGTTCGGATTCAGCCCGACGAAGGCGTCACCATGCGATTCGGCAGCAAGGTGCCCGGAACTGCGATGGAAGTTCGCGACGTCAACATGGACTTTGCCTATGGCGACTCGTTCACCGAGACCAGTCCAGAGGCCTACGAGCGGCTGATTCTCGATGTGCTACTTGGTGATCCACCGCTGTTCCCTCGTCACGAGGAGGTCGAACTCGGCTGGAGTGTGCTAGATCCGATCCTCGATTACTGGGCCACGCTGGGCCAACCCGAGCAGTACTCATCGGGCACGTGGGGGCCAGCATCCGCAGACGAGATGATCGCGCGTGATGGCCGTTCCTGGAGGCGACCATGAGTGTCCGGCTTGAGGACGTCACGGCAAGCCAAGTGCAGGACGCCATCTCGCAAGAACGATTCCGGCAGGGATCCAGTGCTGTAGGGCGCGTGCTCACACTGGTGATCATTGCCGACGAGTCGACCCAGGCCGATGCCGTTCGCTCAGCCGCCCAAGCGGCCCGCGAACACCCGTGCCGAATCCTCACCGCGATTCCCCGGCCGGGACGCGGGGAACCCAGGCTCGACGCTGAGATTTCAGTTGGCGGTGCCGACGGACTCGGCGAACTCGCCGAGCTTCGATTGCGCGGACCTCTCGCACATCACATCGAGTCGGTGATCCTGCCGCTACTAGTTCCAGACGCTCCGGTGGTCGTGTGGTGGCCGAGCCGCGCACCGGCAGTGCCGTCGCAGGATCCGGTGGGCCGACTAGCGCAGCGTCGGATCACCGATTCTGCTGCCGAAGCCCGTCCGCTGAAAGCGCTGCAGACCTTTGCTGACGGCTACCAGCATGGCGACACAGACCTTGCGTGGACCCGTCTTACACCTTGGCGCGCCTTGCTGGCCTCTGCCTTGGACGAGCCCTACGACGGAATTACAGGCGCAACAGTCTTCGCTCAGAGCAGCAACCCGTCCGCTGCGCTACTGCGCAGTTGGCTGGAGTTCAGTCTTGGCGTTCCAGTAATCAGTAGGAACACTCGTGGTCCGGGGATCACCGGAGTGTCGCTGCACGTGAGGTCCGGTGATATCAACATCTCGCGGCCGGCTGGCCGGATGGCGCGCGTATCGCTGCCACATGCACCCGAGCGCGACGCATCATTGCCCCGTCGGGCCACCGATGGCCTCATAGCTGAGGAACTCAGAAGGCTTGACCCGGACGAAATCTACGGCGAGGTCCTTCGTCGCTTCGTCACTCCCCCTGCTCAGACCACAGCAGCCTCACGCACGCGGAAGGCCAAGTGAGCGCACCTGAGGTCGTCGTCTCGCAAACCACGAGCGCTTGGGCGTCAGATGCCGCGACACGGGTCATCCGTTGCCTCGTCGCGGCTCAGACTGCGCGAGGGGTTGCTCACGTGTGTCTGACAGGCGGACGCTCGGGCAATGCGGTCATGTCAGCGATGGCGGAGTCGGGGTCAATCTCGTCGATCGATTGGACTTCGGTTCATGTGTGGTGGGGCGATGAACGATTCCTGCCGTATGGCGATCCCGACCGCAACGACACAGCTGCGATGTCATTGTTGCTCGACCGCGTTGACTTGCCAGCAAGCCACATCCACCGCATGCCCGCTCCCGGAGACCAGCCCGACGTGGACGCTGCTGCACAGGCGTATGCGAATGCACTTAGTGAATATGCGGGCGCCAGCGATCCGACAGCGGTGCCCTCTTTCGACCTGTGCCTGTTGGGATTAGGACCCGACGCGCACGTGGCCAGCCTGTTTCCGCAGCGGCCCGAAGTGCGCGAACGCGCGCATACGGTGATCGCCGTTCTTGACTCACCGAAGCCGCCACCCACTCGAATCACTGTGACCTTGCCAACGATCAATTCCTCGCGCGAGGTTTTTCTGCTCGCCTCCGGGGCTGACAAAGCGAGCGCTGTGCTCCTGACGCTGGCTGAGCATCGACTCGAGCTGGCTCCCGCATCGGGAGTGCACGGTCGAAGCCGCACCCTCCTGTTGGTCGACCTCGACGCGGCCGGCCAGTTGCCGCAGGTTTAGACCTGCCTCAGGTCTAGGTTGCCGCTGGTCATGAATACCGGTGGCCGATCCTTTGGGCCGACCATCTTGATCGACAGCGTCCCAGACACCGGGCCGACCGGCCTGCAGGAGGGAGGCGTAGTGACGGCTGCGGTCGATCTAGCCAACGGCGAACTCTATGCAGCCTGGTCTGACTCGCGATACGTCCTCTACGCACGGGACGATGTCTTAGTGAGCCACTCCACAGATGACGGGCAACCTGGTCCATCCCCGCAAAGCGCGCGTCCGAAGGGACACACGAGCGCTTTGCTCAATCTAGATCGTTATCTTGCGCGCAACTTGGCCAGTGCCTCATTGAGGATGGCCTCGCCGTCCTCGTCGCTACGACGCTCCTTGACGTAGGCAAGGTGGGTCTTGTAGGGCTCCACCCGATGCGCTGACGGTGGGTTGGCTTGATCGGGGCCAGCGGGCAATCCGCAGCGCGGACAGTCCCAGGTCTCAGGCACGACTGCTTCGGTGGCAAAACTTGGCCGGGTCTCGTGACCATTCACGCAGAAGTAAGAAATCCGCTGGCGAGGGGCTGCGTCACCGCGTTCGGCCTCACCCATGGGACCGGCGCCGACTCGGCTACCGCGAATTGCGCTACCACTTGCCACGTGTATTGCCTTTCGTCGAGGAGATTGGGGGTCGTTCAGCCTTTGAGTAGCAGGCCGAGCGCGATGATCAGGGCGGCCCACACAACGCCGAGCCCGATCGTGATTCGGTCCAGGTTGCGTTCTGCGGCGCTAGAACCACCAAGCGAGGACGAGATGCCCCCGCCGAACAGATCCGACAGGCCGCCGCCCTTGCCCTTGTGCAACAGCACTAGAACTACCAGCAGAGTGCTGATGAGCATAAGAAGGATCTCGAATGCGAGGATCACGTGGTTACTCCCTTATCGGTGCCGACAACCCGGCATCAGGACGAGGATACGGGACGATCGGGCAAATCGGTGTGTTGCACCACCCTGGTTGCCCACTGGCTTAACTTGAAGGCAGGTTTCAGGCGTCAGGTGCGGGGTGTAGCCGGTACTTGCAGATGGCCACGAACTCGTCGGCATCCAGACTTGCACCGCCAACGAGCGCCCCGTCGACATCTGGTTGGACCATTATCGCGGCGACGTTGGAGGCCTTCACCGAGCCGCCGTAGAGGACCCGGACACCGTCGGCCAGATCGCCGGAGTACAGCTCGGCAAGCCGGGTACGGATCGCAGCGCAGACTTCCTGCGCGTCTTGAGGTGTCGCAACTTCACCCGTGCCTATCGCCCAGACCGGCTCGTAAGCGACAACCAACGTTCGCGCCTTGTCGGCAGGTAGGCCGGCCAGAGCGCCGTCGAGCTGTGCCAGCGTGTGCGCCACCTGCTGGCCACTTTGCCGAACCTCGAGGCCCTCGCCGACACAAAGGATCGGCGTGATGTCGTTGCGGTAGGCAGCTTGCACCTTCGCGGCCACGATGTCGTCGGTCTCAGCGTGGTACTGACGACGTTCACTGTGACCGACGATGACGTAGTGGCAGCGTAATTTCGCGAGCATGTGCCCGCTGACCTCGCCGGTGTAGGCACCCTTGTCATGCATCGAGAGATCCTGAGCGCCGTACTTGAGGTCGAGCCGATCCGCATCGATCAGGGTCTGCACCGACCGCAAGTCCGTGAACGGCGCCAGCACCGCAACCTCGCATGCAGCGAGATCCTGCTCGTTGAGCCGGAAGGCCAACTTCTGCGTGACCGCGATGGCTTCGAGGTGATTGAGGTTCATCTTCCAGTTGCCTGCCATGAGCGGCAGGCGTCCAGTGGTTACGGCCATGTCAGTCCTCCAGGACGGCGAGACCCGGAAGGACACGTCCTTCGAGGAGTTCGAGGGAAGCACCGCCGCCGGTCGAGATATGAGTGAAACCCGATTCGTCGATGCCCAACAAGCGGACAGCCGCAGCGGAATCGCCCCCGCCTACGACAGTGAGCCCGTCGACGTGAGTGATGGCCTCGGCGACAGCGCGCGTGCCTTCGGCATAGGGCGCCATCTCGAATACACCCATGGGCCCGTTCCAGACCACGGTCCGCGCATCGCTCACAGACTGTGCGAAGAGTGCACGCGTAAGCGGCCCGATGTCGAGTCCTAGCCAGCCATCCTCAATCGAGTCCGCAGCTACAACCTTGTGCTCGGCGTCAGCTGAGAATGCAGTGGCAACAACAACATCCAAGGGCAGCACGATACTCACTCCGCGCGCCTGGGCGTCGGCCATGAGTCCCTTCACGGTGTCAATCTGGTCGACTTCGAGCAGGGATGACCCGACTCCGTAACCGAGCGCAGCCAGGAAGGTGAAGCACATTCCCCCTCCGACGAGTAGACGATCAACGACGGTAAGCAAGTTCTGGATCACGCCCAGCTTGTCGCTGACCTTCGAACCGCCGAGCACCACGACATATGGGCGTTCTGGATTGTGCAGCACCTTGCCGAAGACCTTCGCCTCGGACAGCACAAGCAGACCTGCTGCGTGCGGCAAGAGTCGAGCCACGTCGGTGACACTGGCTTGTTCCCTATGCACAACACCGAATCCGTCGCTGACGAACACATCGGCCAGGGCTGCGAGCTCAGCAGCTAGCTGCCCTCGGACGGCAGCGTCCTTGCTTGTCTCGCGCGAATCGAACCGCACATTCTCAAGCAGCGCTACCTGGCCATCCATCAGTGCCGCTGAGACCTGCTTGGCAGATTCACCGGACACGTCTGATGCAAGAGCAACCGGTGCTGCCAACAACTCACCCAACCGTGCAGCAACTGGTGCTAGCGATAGCGCCGGGTCGGGGCCGTTCTTCGGACGACCAAGGTGAGCGACGAGAATCACCCGTGCACCCCGTGAGCGCAGCAACTCGACAGTTGGCAGCACTGCGCGGATTCGGCCGTCGTCGGTGATGCGACGAGTGCCGTCTCGAGCGGCACATTAAAGTCCGCGCGCACCAAGACCCGGCGACCGGCGACGTCAAGATCGTCGATCGTCTGCATATGAATCCCTACAGCGTCGCGCCGACGAACGACACGAGGTCGACGAGACGGTTGCTGTAGCCCCACTCGTTGTCGTACCAGCCGAGGATCTTGGCAGTGTCACCAATGACAGTGGTCATACCGGAGTCGAAGATGCATGAAGCAGGTGAGGTCACGATGTCACTTGAGACGATCGGGTCCTCGGTGTACTCCAGGATTCCCTTGAGCGGACCGTCAGCCGCAGCCTTCATCGCAGCGTTGATCTCGTCCCTGGTGACCTCACGCTTGAGGGTTGCTGTGAGGTCGGTTGCCGAGCCGGTGGGCACTGGCACACGAAGGGCGAACCCGTCGAGCTTGCCCTTGAGCTCTGGCAGCGCCAGACCAATCGCCTTGGCCGCACCAGTGCTGGTGGGGATGATGTTGATGGCTGCCGCGCGTGCACGACGAAGATCGCTATGCGGGTAATCCAAGATCACCTGATCGTTGGTGTACGCATGGATCGTGGTCATCAGACCCTTGACGATCCCAAACTCATCGTTGAGCACCTTGGCCATGGGGGCCAGACAGTTGGTTGTGCACGACGCGTTGCTGATGATGTGGTGGTTCGCCGGGTCATAGATGTTGTGGTTGACGCCCATGACGATAGTGGCGTCCTCGCCCTTTGCAGGAGCCGAGATGATGACCTTCTTGGCGCCACCGGCGATATGTCCGGCTGCCTTCGCTGCGTCAGTGAAGAAGCCGGTCGACTCAATGACGACGTCGACGCCAAGGTCGCCCCAGGGCAACTGCGCGGGGTCACGCTGCGCGAGGGCGACGATCTTCTTGCCATCGACCAAGATGGCGTCTTCTGTCGCCTTAACGTCGCCACCCAAACGACCCAGGATGCTGTCGTACTTCAGCAGATGCGCCAACGTCGCGTTATCGGTGAGGTCGTTGACCGCCACGATTTCGACATCCGCGCCTTGGGCTGCGAGCGCACGGTAGAAGTTACGACCAATACGGCCAAATCCGTTGATACCTACTCGAACAGTCACTTGTGGTTGCCTCGTCCTGTGAGAGTCGCGAGTCAGCGGCGTTGCCGACTCCAATTAGTTCTGCCACAGCTGCTCATCAGCAACTGTCACCACAGACCCTATCGGACGCGTGCCCGCCCCAAATCGCGAACATCCTTACTGGCAGTGCAACGAATTAGTCGATGTCGCTGAGTTCGGACGGCAGTCCAGCCTCAGTGTCTGGAATCCCAAGTGTGGCTGCGCGCTTGTCAGCCAACGCCAGCAGTCGTCGGATCCGACCAGCGATTGCGTCCTTGGTCATCGCCGGTTCGGCGAGAGCCCCCAACTCCTCGAGCGAGGCTTGTTGATGTTCAATGCGCAGACGGCCGGCCTCGGCCAAGTGATCGGGGACCTCGTCGCCGAGGATCTCGATAGCGCGAGAGACCCGAGCACCGGCAGCAACTGCTGCACGCGCCGAACGGCGCAAGTTTGCGTCGTCGAAATTCGCGAGCCGATTTGCAGTAGCACGTACCTCGCGGCGCATTCTCCTTTCTTCCCAAGCCAATACCGAGTCGTGCGCCCCAAGACGGGTGAGCAGGGCCGCGATCGCATCGCCATCGCGGATAACAACGCGATCGACGCCGCGAACTTCGCGCGGCTTCGCGACGATCCCGAGTCGACGTGCCGCACCAGAGAGCGCCAGCGCGGCCTCGGGGCCAGGACAGGTGACTTCAAGGGCTGAAGACCGGCCAGGTTCGGTGAGTGAGCCGTGGGCGAGGAACGCTCCGCGCCAAGCTGCCTCGGAATCGCACAAAGACCCATTGACAATCGCGGTGGGCAAGCCCCGGACGGGGCGGCCACTGGCATCAACGAGCCCGGTCTGCCGCGCCAACTGCTCACCGTCTTGATGTACGCGGACTAGGTAGCGGTTGCCCTTGCGCAGACCGCTGGGGTGCACGATTGCCATTTCACTGTCGTGCCCGAAGACGTCCTTGATATCGCGACGTAATCGACGGGCAGTGGCGCCGGTGTCGACCTCTGCCTCGATGACGATCTTCCCGCCCACGATGTGCAGGCCCGACGCGAACCGCAATATCGCCGATACCTCGGCCTTACGGCAGCAAGGCTTTGTCACCTTGAGCCGAGAGAGTTCGTCCTTAACCGCTGCCGTCATCGCCATGACACGCATCTTGCCATCCGAGTCAACAACCCATGCGCCCGGCGCACGATTGTGGTGACCATGGACACCATGGGGTGCAACTACACCGAGAGCACTCCACCAAAAGCTGAAGCCAGTAGGTCGACGTCGTGGCGCGGCGTCAGGTCTCGAGCAGACACTGGGGCAAGGACCAACCGGCCGCCGCGCGCTGAGGTAGAGGCAGCAAGAGCCGCGACGTCTCCAACCCGAGTGGGGTCCGCGATGACGGTGTCGATTCGGAGATCGGGGAGTTGCTTCCCGAGTACCTCAAGGTGTCGTTGAGGCGAAAACCCACTAGTTTCGCCGTGTTGCGGAGCGAGGTTGAGTACGACGATGACCCGTGCCGCCGACTCGGTAACCGCACGGCCAATATCACGCACGAGCAACGGAGCGAGGACGCTCGTGAACCACGATCCCGGACCGAGCACGATTGCGTCAGCCTCGCGAATCGCCTCAACGGCAGCGACGCACCCTGGCGTGTCAGCAGGCTCAAGCCACAAGGACACGACATCGCCGGGAGTTGTTGCGATTTCGACCTGACCTTCAATCCGTTCGAGGCGTTGAGGGTCGTTGAGATGCAGGCCGGCCACGTCAGCCACCACTTGCAGCGGCTCGGTAGCAACCGGTAGCACTCTTCCGTGAGCACCGAGCAGCGCACCCACCCAATCAAGACCGGTGACGATGTCTCCGGTCTCTTCCCACAAGGCAGTGATCAGAAGGTTCCCAAGCGAATGTCCGGCTAACTCCCCTGACCCAGAGAATCGATGCTGCACAACCTTGCTCCAGGTGCGTCCCCAGGAATCGTCACCACACAGAGCAGCCAACGCCATCCGCAGGTCTCCTGGTGGAACCACATCGAACTCGCGTCGAAGCCGACCGCTCGAGCCACCGTTATCACTCACCGCGACTACGGCTGTGATGTCATCGGTGACTCGTCTGAGCGCACGCAAGGTGGCCGCCAAACCATGACCCCCGCCTACCGCCACAACGCGCGGCCCAGTGGAGTTGGGCGCTCGGCGGGAGGGGCTCAGCGAACTCATTCGCGGCCCAAATCGCGATGCACGACTAAGGCTTCGACACCATGCTTCACCAGGCGCACCGCGAGGTTCTCCGACATCGCCACACTTCGATGCTTGCCGCCTGTGCAACCGATGGCAATTGTGACGTAACGCTTACCTTCACGAAGGTAACCTTCAGCGGCCAGATCTAGCAGCCCAGCCATCCGATCCAAGCACTCGCGTGCTTCGGGGAGTTCGGTCACATAGTCGCTGACTTCAGGGTCCAAGCCGTTGAGATCGCGAAGTGCTGGATCCCAGTAGGGGTTGGGTAGGAAGCGAACATCGAAGACGATGTCAGCGTCGAGCGGTAGCCCGTACTTGAACCCAAAAGACATGACAGTGGCTCGAAGTTGCACCTGATCCGTGCCGCCGAAGGCCGCCTCGACCTTTCGTCGCAGGTCGTGAGCGTGCAGCGATGACGTGTCGATCACTAGGTCGGCTCGAGCCCGGAGATCGCCGAGAAGTACGCGTTCGCGAGACAGGCCGTCGAGGATGCCGCCGCTCTCTTGCAGCGGATGTGGACGTCGACTGCTCTCGAAGCGGCGTACCAACTCATTGTCGCCGGCCTCTAGGAACAACACACGAAGCGAAACCCCCGCATCGGTGACCTGCTTGAGGGAGCGAGTCAGGTCGTCGAACATCCGCCCACCGCGCACGTCGAGAACGACAGCAAGGCGATTCTCCGATCCCACAGTCGAGATCTCACGAACTGTCTCGGCCAACAACATTGGCGGCAAATTGTCGACGACGAACCAGCCTTGGTCCTCGAGCGCCCGTGCCGCCGTTGAGCGACCCGCGCCAGACATGCCTGACACCAGTACCAATTCGACTGGGATGTCGGCCACGTGAACCCCTCAGCTTGTGCCTGGTGCCGCGTTAGTGCGGCTAGTTGATGATCTCACCCGTAGCGGTGTTGATCGCAGGTGCCGCGCTCGATGCGGCCACCGCGTCAACAATCGCCTGAGCGATTGTGGGTCCGATACCGGGCACTTCGGCAACCTCGTCGACCGTGGCAAGCCTTAGTCGCTTGAGCGAGCCAAACTGGCGGAGCAAAGCTTTGCGCCGCGCCTCGCCCAGACCTGGCACGTCGTTGAGAATGCTCTCGATCATTCGCTTTCCACGCTTTTGACGCTGGTAAGCGATTGCGAAACGGTGTGCCTCGTCGCGAACGCGTTGCAGCAGATATAGGCCCTCACTGGTGCGCGGCAGGATCACCGGATCAGGGTCGCCCGGCAGCCATACCTCTTCGAGCCGTTTGGCCAGGCCCACAATCGCGATATCAGTGAGCCCGAGTGCCGACAGCGCAGCCTGCGCGGCTTCGACTTGTGGGACACCACCATCAACGACGAAAAGCTGTGGTGGATATGCAAATTTCCGCGGACGACCAGTGGTGGGATCGATACCGGGCGCATCGCCGTCCGATGCGTTGACGTCCGACGCTTCCTCGATCATCCGCTTGAAGCGGCGAGTGACTACCTCGCCGATAGACCTCGTGTCATCGCTGACGCCGTCGCCCGCTGCGCCGCGAATCGAGAAGCGTCGATACTCAGACGTGCGCGGCAGGCCATCCTCGAAGACCACCAGGCTGGCCACGACGTCAGTGCCCTGTAAGTGGCTGACGTCGACACACTCGATGCGCAGCGGAGCCTCGGCCAAGCCAAGCGCCTCCTGCAGTTCCTCAAGGGCCTGGCTGCGCGTGGTGAGATCTCCCCCCCGCTTGGTCTTGTGCATAGCCAGCGATTGGCTGGCGTTACGCATGACGGTCTCGAGCAAGTCGCGCTTATCGCCGCGTTGCGGCACTCGAACATCGACGATCGCTCCACGACTCTCCCGGAGCCAGGCTCGGGTCGCCTCGAGTTCGCTGGGCTCGACCGGCACAAGTACTTCGCGGGGAATCGATTCGACGGACTGATCGCCATACAACTGGACGATGAGGTGCTCGACCAGATCGGCAGTGCTGACGTCCTCGACCTTGTCGACAACGAAACCCCGCTGACCACGGATACGTCCGGCTCTGACGTGGAAGACCTGCACAGCTGCTTCGAGTTCGTCCTCGGCGATACCGATCACGTCAGCGTCAGTACCGTCGCCTAGGACGACGGCATTCTTCTCAAGTGCGCGCTCTAGAGCCTTGAGATCGTCACGAAGTCGCGCCGCACGTTCGTAGTCGAGAGCGGTCGAGGCGTCCTTCATTTCTCGTTCGATGCGCTTGGTGTATGCGCTTGTCTGGCCGGCGAGGAACGCGCAGAAGTCGTCGACGATCCGTCGATGTTCTGCCGCGTCGACAAGACCGACACAGGGCGCCGAGCACTTGCCGATATAGCCAAGAAGGCACGGCCGACCGATCTGCCCATGCCGCTTGAAAACACCGGCACTGCACGTGCGCGCAGGGAACACGCGAAGTAAGAGATCGACTGTCTCGCGGATGGCCCACGCGTGCGAGTACGGCCCGAAGTACCGCACGCCCTTGCGCTTGTTGCCACGCATGACAGTGATGCGCGGGAACTCCTCGTCGAGAGTCACTGCCAGATACGGGTAGCTCTTGTCGTCGCGGTAGCGAACGTTAAACCGAGGGTCGTACTCCTTGATCCACGTGTACTCGAGTTGCAGCGCTTCGACTTCGGTATCGACGCTCACCCAGTCGACGGACGTAGCCGTGGTGACCATGCTTTGCGTGCGCATGTGTAGACCGGCGAGATCCTGAAAATATGAATTCAGCCGACTTCGCAGGCTCTTAGCCTTGCCGACGTATATAACTCGCCCGTACTGATCTCGGAATCGATATACGCCAGGACAGTCTGGGATCTCACCGGACGCGGGACGGTAACTAGCCGGATCGGTCACAGTGAGCCAGGACTCGGCTCAGCCGACCGTGATGTTGTCACCCGAGACGGTGAACTTCACCGGGGCAAGCGGCGATGGAGCTGGCCCTTGGATAACCGAGCCGTCGACAGCAGAGTAGATGGACCCGTGGCAGGGACAGATGATCTGGCCAGCGGTGACCTCGCCAACAGCGCAACCGGCATGTGTACAGATCGCGGAGAACGCCTCGAACGTGCCGGCGGTCGGCTGAGTTACAACTACCGCAGGATCCTGCAAGATCACACCGCCGCCGACTGGGACTGAACTCGTCGGCACGTTAGTACCGGCAGCAACAGGAGTTGCCGCCGCACTCACCTCAGAGTTGCCTTCGGTTTGTCCCTCTGATGCCTCGCCTCCACCTGCGGGGCTTTGGATCGCGGGCGCGGGAGTCGAGCCACATGCGGTGGTGACAGCGACTGCCGCAAGCGCAAGCCCGCCAGCAGAAAGTACGGTGCGGCGGTTTGGCTGGGAAGCGATCGTGTCGGTGGTGTCTGTGGTGTTGTTGGTCATGGAGCCACCGTAAGCGCTGACGATGCGCCACGCCCGCTAGAACTCGCCGCGACTACCTTCTTGCGAGGTGTGACTTTTCTCTTCGCGACCGACTTGGCGGGCACTGACTCGACTCCGAGCAGGGGACGCAGGAACGTACCGGTGTGGCTGGCCTCGACGGTGGCGATCTGTTCCGGTGTTCCAGTGGCGACCACCGTTCCACCTCGGTAACCGCCTTCTGGACCCATGTCGATTACCCAGTCGGCGGTCTTGATCACGTCGAGATTATGTTCGATCACCAAGACTGAATTTCCCTTGTCTACCAACGACTGCAACACCCCGAGGAGCTTGCGGATGTCCTCGAAGTGCAGACCTGTGGTCGGCTCGTCGAGTACGTAGACGGTGCGACCAGTGGAGCGCTTCTGCAATTCGCTGGCCAGTTTGACCCGCTGAGCCTCACCACCCGACAGAGTCGGCGCTGGCTGTCCGAGACGCACATAGCCGAGCCCGACATCAACCAAAGTCCGCAAGTGCCTCGCGATTGGCGGCACGGCACCGAAGAACTCGAGGCCTTCCTCGATCGGCATGTTCAGGACCTCGGCGATGGTCTTGCCCTTGAAGTGCACCTCGAGTGTCTCTCGGTTGTACCGCGCGCCCTGGCAAACCTCGCAGGGCACATAGACATCAGGGAGAAAGTTCATCTCGATCTTGATCGTGCCGTCACCCGAGCACGCCTCGCAGCGCCCACCCTTGACGTTGAAGGAGAACCTACCCTGGAGATATCCACGCATCTTCGCCTCGGGAGTCTCGGCGAAAAGCTTGCGCACATGATCGAAGACGCCCGTGTAGGTAGCGGGGTTAGACCGTGGCGTCCGACCGATCGGACTCTGATCAACGTGTACCACCTTGTCGAGGTGCTCGAGACCGCGCACTCGACGATGGCGTCCAGGAACGGAGCGCGCTCCGTTGAGTTCCCGGGCAAGAGTCGTGTAGAGAATGTCGTTGACGAGAGTGGACTTGCCCGAGCCGCTAACACCGGTGATCGCAACAAAGCAGCCAAGCGGGAAGGTGACATCAACGTCCTGGAGGTTGTGTTCGCGAGCGCCCTCGATGATGAGTTCACGCCCAGGCGTGACCGGGCGGCGCTCTGCCGGGATCTCAATTCGACGACGACCCGACAGATACTGACCCGTCATCGAGTCAGGGTGATCGAGCAGATCTTGCACTGACCCCGACACGACGATTTCGCCGCCGTGCTCCCCTGCGCCAGGCCCGATGTCGACTACCCAGTCAGCCATCCGAATCGTGTCCTCATCGTGTTCGACCACGATCAAGGTGTTGCCCAAGTCTCGTAGCCGTACCAAGGTCTCGATAAGGCGCCGGTTATCACGCTGGTGCAGCCCGATACTGGGCTCGTCGAGGACGTAGAGAACGCCGACGAGGCCAGATCCAATCTGGGTCGCAAGCCTGATGCGCTGAGCCTCGCCGCCGGCCAACGTTGCTGCAGGCCGAGAGAGGCTGAGGTAATCCAAGCCGACGTCAACGAGAAATCTCAACCGCTCATTTACTTCCTTGAGCACACGCTCTGCGATCTGACGTTCGCGCGGGCTCAGTTCGAGGTCGCGGAGGAATTCCGCGCAGTCACCGATTGGCAGGGTGGCCACCTCTGAAATGGACTTGCCCCCCAGAGTGACTGCCAGGCTGATGGGCTTCAACCTTGCTCCGTTACAGCCGGCGCATGGGACCTCGCGCATGTACCCCTCGAAGCGCTCCCGGCTGGTATCGGAATCGGCCTCCGCGTGCCGTCGTTTTACATAGGGAATGACGCCCTCGAAGGCCGTGGTGTAGTTGCGTGCTCGGCCGTATCGGTTCTTGTACCGGACCTGAACCTGAGCGCTATGGCCATTGAGGATCGCGTCACGCGCCTTGGCCGAGAGATCCTGCCAGGCGGTGTCGAGGGTGTACCCGAACTCCTCACCGAGCGCTTCCAGGAGCCGAGCGAAGTAGTCGCTGATGTTGCCGCTGGACCAAGGCCCGATAACACCCTCGGCCAGAGTCATCGACGGATCGGAGATGATCAGTTCCGGATCGACCTCCATCCGCGTGCCCAAGCCGCTGCAATCAGTGCATGCGCCGAACGGAGAGTTGAATGAGAACGACCGCGGCTCGAGTTCCTCGAACGAGAGGTCGTCGTACAGGCAGGCCAGATGCTCGGAGAACATGCGTTCACGATGTGGATCGTCATCGGGCAGATCGACGAACTCCAGGGTGATCAGGCCGCCCGATAATTTCAACGCTGTCTCGACGGAATCGGTGAGCCGGCGCTTGGATTCGGTCTTGACCGAGAGCCGGTCGACCACGACTTCGATCGTGTGCTTCTCCTGCTTCTTCAGTGTGGGTGGCTCGGCCAGCGAATGCACCACGCCATCGACTCGGGCCCTCGAGAAGCCCTGAGTCTGAAGCTGTCGGAAGAGCTCGGAGTACTCGCCTTTGCGCTCACGGATCACCGGCGCAAGAACTTGGAATCTGGTACCCGCTTCGAGCTCGAGCACACGGTCGACGATCTGCTGAGGTGTCTGTCGAGCGATGGGTCGACCGCATTCGGGGCAGTGCGGACGACCAGCCCGGGCGTACAGCAGACGCAGGTAGTCGTAGACCTCGGTGATGGTGCCCACAGTGGACCGAGGATTGCGACTGGTGGACTTCTGATCGATCGAGACAGCAGGTGAGAGCCCCTCGATGAAGTCAACATCGGGCTTGTCCATCTGGCCGAGGAACTGGCGTGCATACGCCGACAGACTTTCGACGTACCGGCGCTGCCCTTCAGCAAAGATTGTGTCGAAGGCCAGACTCGACTTGCCCGAGCCAGTGAACACAATGAGGGCATCGCGCGGGAGATCCAGCGACACATCCTTGAGATTGTGTTCGCGTGCGCCACGAATGACGAGACGATCAGCCACACCGAGTCCTGTTCTCATATCGAGCTCTTCGTCGCACCTGCACCCAGGCTAACCGCAGGCACCGACGCTAACGCCCGCAGGCTGACTGTGCCACCTCGGCAATGATTTGCCGGCCCGCTAGCCTTTGGTCATGACTGCAACCGATGACTCAAGTGCCCTTGCGGCCGCGTTCAGCGCTGACGCTGCGGCCGTACGTGCCGCTACCGATCGTCTCCTAGGAACCTTGGCCGCGCTCAACGACGCTCAGGTTGGCGCCACGTCGCTCCTGCCCGGCTGGAGCATCGGCCACACGCTGAGCCACATAGCTCGCAATGCGGACGGCCTGTCGAATCTGGTGGAATGGGCCATCACTGGCGTGGAGATCGCCATGTATCCGTCAATGGCCGAACGTAACGCGGCGATCGAGTCGGGGGCGACGCGAAGCGCCCAAGACTTGCGACTCGACATCTCTGAGAGTTCATCGCGTCTGGCGGCACAATTTGAGCTGCTCGCAGCCGCAGATTCACAAGCCCTCACCCGGAAAACTCGGATCGGCCCGCCAGCGCCGGATGTCAGCCCAGACACTCCAGGTTACGAACTGGCCTTCGTCCGACTTCGAGAACTCGAACTACACCACGTTGATCTGGGCCTGCCCGGTTATGACTATGCGGAACTTCCCGCATCGTTCGTCGAGCGCGCCCTCGCTTGGCTCGACGCACGCAGTGGACCGGTGGAGTTGAGCGGACCTGACCATGAGGTTCTCGCGTGGCGGCTTGGCCGGCGTAGCGATCCATCCGTCCGCACGACCGATGGCGCTGACCCGGGTGTCGCACCTGCTTGGTAGAGGGCAGAATGCAGTCATGGCATACACCGGAAACGTGACGGTCGGCGGCGACGCTGATGTCCACGAACTCACCCACCTGATCATCTCGAAACTGGCAGTCGGAGAGCACAACAACAACGTCTACCTGCTTCGCTGTCGCACCACAGGTGAGCAGATACTCATCGATGCTGCTGCCGAGGCAGATCGCGTGCTCGAGCTCATTGGGGCCGACGGCATAAGCGCCTTGGTCACTACACACGGGCACAAAGATCACTGGCAAGCGCTGGCCGATGTCGCCAAAGCCACTGGCGCCCAGACCATTGCACATGAGGCTGATGCCGACTCCATAGATTTTCCGATCGCCCGACGCGTTGTCGACGGTGAGACGATTTCGTTCGGCGAGATCACCCTCACCGCTATCCACTTGGTGGGCCATACCCCTGGATCGATCGCCCTTGCCTATGACGACCCCGACGGTGCACCGCACCTGTTCACCGGCGATTGCCTCTTCCCCGGCGGCGTTGGCAACACGCAACAGGATCCCGAGCGATTCACTTCTTTGCTCAACGACGTTTCCGCCAAGCTGTTTGACCGCTTCCCTGACGAGACCTGGGTGTATGCCGGGCATGGCGGCGACGCCAGCCTAGGCAGCGAGCGTCCACACCTTGCCGAGTGGCGCGAGCGTGGCTGGTGACCCTGAGGGTTACCAGCCACGTAGTGGTCGTTACAGCGCCATGAATGGCACGCCGGTGCGAGAACTCGTCTAGGCGTGGAACGCTGACGAACGCCCGATTGATGAACCCACGGCACACAGCAACAAGCAACGAAGCCCCGATCCGGCTGTCCGGACGGGGCTTCGTTTTCGGTTGCTCACCTGACGCGGATCGCCATGGGCGGTGAGTTACTCGAGAAGGATCTCCCTAACAACTTCGGCAGGCCACAGGCCAGTCCACAGCGATGGGCGTGACATTCACCCGATGGCAGCAGCGCGTCTTCAAGCGCCGGGCTGCTCCTGCTGGTTGGCGCGTTCGAGCGCCCTACTGCGCGCCAGACTGGCGACTGCGGTGACCACCAACGTTGCGACGATGAAGCCCAGGCTTAACCCGGTTGTTGGCACTGGCACGTTGACCGGCGCACCTGAATTGATAAAGGACACAGTGTTTGCGGCCAGGGCTTCGAGCACGAGGCTAACCCCGATGAATCCGAGCACGACGGAAAGGCCGATCGACAGATAGATCAAGCGGTCCAAGGCTGCACCGAGCAGAAAATACAATTGCCTAAGACCTAGCAGGGCGAAGACGTTGGTAGCGAACACGATGTACGCCTGGTCGGTGAGTCCGAAGATTGCCGGGATCGAGTCGATCGCAAACAGCAGATCCGTAGTGCCGAGCGCCAGCAGCACGATCAGCATCGGAGTCCAAGTGCGGCGACCGTTCTCGATGTAGGAGATCGATGTCCCAGCGAACTCAGTGGTCATGGTGATGTGCCGAGCAACCCATCGGATCAACGCATTCTCACGATATTCGTCATCCTCGGACTCTCCTTCAGTGGCCAACTTGACTGCAGTGAAGACCAAGAAGAATCCGAAGATGTAGAAAACCCACGTGTAGTGCTCGATCGCCGCAGCACCCAGTGCAATGAAGACTCCACGAAGTACCAAGGCAATGCCGATTCCCCACAGCAGCGCACTCTGTTGGAGAGCCCGAGGCACGAAGAATCGGCCCATGATGAGGATGAACACGAACAGATTGTCGACCGACAGGCTGTATTCAGTGATCCAGCCCGCGAAGAACTCCGCCGACCGATGCGGACCGCCCCAGATCCCCAAAGCGATACCAAATGCAACCGCGATACCCACGTAAAGACCTAGCCAGGCAAGACACTCGCGCGTTGTCGGAATCCGAGGATTGCGCCGAACTACGACTAGATCGAGCACGAACAGCCCTACGAAAAACACAAACGTCGCGACCCAGATCCCAGTGGAGACGTTCAACGGAGGTCAACCCGTGAGTAGCACCTCATGGCGACGCCAGGTAATTGCAACTTACCCATGGCCGGCCGCCTGCATCGCTCGCAACTCCTTTTTGAGATCGGATACCTCGTCGCGAAGCCTAGCCGCAAGCTCGAACTGAAGCTCAGCTGCGGCTGAGTGCATCTGATCGGTGAGTTGACCGATCAGATCGGCGAGATCACGCGCCGGCAAGGTCGATATGTCAAGCCCGCTGCCGCTGGAGGACATCCCAGGAATCGGCGCCTTACCGCGACTCTGCGAGCGAGCCGAACCACCGAGGAGTTCCTGAGTGTCGGCATCCTCACGCGTGATCAGATCGCTGATATCTGCGATGCGCTTTCTCAACGGCTGAGGATCGAGGCCGCGGGCCTGGTTGTAAGCGACTTGTTTGGCGCGCCGTCGATTAGTTTCATCGATCGCCTTAGCCATGGACGCCGTGATGGTGTCCGCATACATGTGCACTTGACCACTCACGTTGCGTGCTGCGCGCCCGATGGTCTGAATCAACGAGGTTCCTGAGCGGAGGAAGCCCTCCTTGTCAGCGTCCAGGATGGCTACCAATGACACCTCGGGTAGATCAAGACCCTCGCGCAACAGGTTGATTCCGACGAGAACGTCGAACACCCCGAGGCGCAATTCGCGAAGCAGCTCGATTCGTCGCAAGGTGTCGACCTCGGAGTGCAGATAGCGCACCCGAATTCCTTGGTCGAGCAAGTAATCGGTGAGGTCCTCGGACATCTTCTTGGTCAAGGTGGTCACCAGTACGCGCTCGTCGCGTTCGGTGCGGATACGGATCTCACCGATGAGGTCGTCGATCTGGCCCTTGGTGGGCTTGACGATCACTTCTGGATCGATTAGCCCTGTGGGGCGGATCACCTGCTCGACGACAGACTCAACGCGAGAAAGCTCGTAAGGACCTGGGGTGGCGGACAGATAGAGGGTTTGACCGACGCGTCCGAGGAACTCATCCCAGCGCAGAGGGCGGTTGTCCATCGCGCTTGGTAGCCGGAACCCGTGTTCGACGAGGTTGCGTTTACGGCTCATGTCGCCCTCGAACATCGCGCCGATCTGCGGAACAGTGACGTGCGACTCGTCGATCACCAGCAGGAAATCCTCAGGGAAATAATCGAGCAGGCAGTTCGGCGCGGAACCAGGCTCGCGGCCGTCGATGTGGCGTGAGTAGTTCTCAATACCCGAGCAGAAACCGACCTGCCGCATCATCTCGAGGTCGTATGACGTGCGCATCCGAAGACGCTGCGCCTCAAGTAGTTTGCCCTGCCGTTCAAACTCCTCGAGTCGATCACTCAACTCAAGCTCGATACCGGCGATCGCGCGTTCCATCCGCTCTGGCCCAGCCGCGTAATGGGTTGCCGGAAAGATATAGAGCTCGGTGTCTTCGGTCAGAACCTCACCTGTGACCGGGTGCAAGGACATCAAGCGTTCGACGTCATCGCCGAACATCTCGATGCGCACCGGGTTTTCCTCGTACACCGGGAAGACCTCGATCGTGTCACCACGAACGCGGAACGTGCCGCGGGTGAATGCCAGGTCGTTGCGGGTGTACTGGATGGATACCAAGCGCCGCAACAACTGATCGCGGTCGTACTCCTGACCGACCCGCAGCCGCACCATCCGGTCGACGTATTCCTGCGGCGTACCAAGGCCATAGATGCACGAGACCGAGGCGACGACGATCACGTCACGACGGGTCAACAGCGAGTTGGTTGCCGAGTGTCGCAGCCGCTCAACCTCCTCGTTGACTGACGAGTCCTTCTCGATGTACGTATCGCTCTGCGCGATGTAGGCCTCAGGCTGGTAATAGTCGTAGTAGCTGACGAAGTACTCAATCGCATTGTTGGGCAGCAACTCGCGGAACTCGCCTGCCAACTGAGCAGCGAGAGTCTTATTGGGCGCCATCACCAACGTAGGACGCTGCAACTTTTCGATGAGCCAGGCGGTGGTTGCCGACTTACCCGTGCCCGTGGCCCCGAGGAGCACAACATTTTGCTCACCAGCCTCGATACGGCGGGTGATCTCAGCGATTGCCGCCGGCTGGTCACCAGCTGGCGTGTAATCGCTGATCACCTCGAAGGGTGCGACCTTGCGCTCGAGGTCGGTGACTGGGCGGCCCATGGTGCCACCGTACGACGCGGAACCGACAACGGCAGTGCCGCTCCCCCCTCGTTCACCCAACGCTTAACTGCGTATCGTCCAGCAATGCGCTCAGGTGACGGCTGTGCGCCGTCCGTAACAGCAGAGCCGGCCGAACTAGCCAGCAGCAGAAACCAGCCGAACGAGTCAGTCGTCTTGGTCGTCGTCCTCGGCCGTGAGCTCGTCCCACAAGTCGTCAATGGCGGCCCCAAGCACCTCGAGTGAGTCATCATTGATGACAACCACGTCGGCGATCTCGCGACGCTGTTCGTCACTTGCCTGGGACTGGATGCGCGCTACCGCGTCCTCACTGGTGAGCCCACGCTGGACCAACCGATCCAAGCGAAGTTCTGCGGGCGCTTCGACAACGATGATGACGTCGAACTCCTGGGTGCGGTCGCGGGCGGTGCCGGCGAACTCCGCCAACAAGGGGATGTCGTAAACGACGATGGCGTCCTCGGGTGCAGCGGAGATTATCCGCGCCGACTCCGCGGCCACCAAGGGGTGAACTATGCCCTCGAGCAGAGCCCGCTTGGTGGGGTCGGTAAACACCAGGCTCGCCATTGCCGCCCGATCTAGTGTGCCATCGCTGTTGAGTAGGCCAGCGCCAAAGGCCTCAACAACAGCGTCCAGCCCCGCTGTGCCTGGCTCAACGACGGCTCTAGCTATCACGTCCGCATCGACCACTATTGCCCCATGCTCAGCGAGTCGTCGAGCGACCGAGCTCTTACCTGAACCGATCCCGCCGGTGAGTCCAATGCGCACAATGAGCAACCTAGTACCCGAACGACGACACCCTCGAACCGATGCCGGTTCGAGGGTGTCGTGTTGTAGGTGCTAGTTGCTCGCGAGCTTGTCGCGCAGAGCCTGCAGTGCCTCGTCGGTCGCGAGCGACCCCTCAGCTTCGGTGCCCTCAGACGTGTAGGACTGGGGTGCATCGCCGTCAGCGCCGGCAGTGATGCCAGCCTCTGCGTCTGCCTTGCGCTGTTCGGCCACCTGCGTGCGGTGAAGCTCCCAGCGGGCGTGAGCCTCAGCGTACTGACGCTCCCACTCAGCCTGAGCAGTTTCGTGACCGGGCAACCATTCGCCCGTTGCCGGGTCGAAGCCATCGGGATAGACGTACGCGCCCGCTGTGTCGTACTTGGCTGCCATGCCGTAGAGCGCCGGATCAAAGTGCTCGTCCTCGGCGCCGGAGATACCCTCACTGGCCTGCTTGAGCGACAGCGAGATGCGGCGACGCTCGAGGTCAATGTCGATGACCTTGACGAAGATGTCGTCGCAAACGTTGACGACCTGCTCCGGCAGTTCAACGTGACGCTCAGCAAGCTCGGAGATGTGGACCAAGCCTTCGATGCCCTCTTCGACGCGAACGAACGCACCGAAGGGAACCAACTTGGTGACCTTGCCTGGCACGACCTGACCGATCTGGTGCGTGCGAGCAAACTGCTGCCACGGGTCTTCCTGCGTTGCCTTGAGCGACAAGGAGACACGCTCGCGGTCCATGTCAACGTCGAGTACCTCGACCGTGACCTCGGTGCCAACCTCGACAACCTCGGACGGGTGGTCGATGTGCTTCCAGGAGAGCTCGGACACGTGCACAAGTCCGTCAACTCCACCGAGGTCGACGAAGGCGCCGAAGTTGACGATGGACGAGACGACGCCTGCGCGGATCTGGCCCTTCTGCAACTGGGTGAGGAAGGTCTGGCGAACTTCGCTCTGGGTCTGCTCGAGCCAGGCTCGACGCGAGAGCACAACGTTGTTGCGGTTTTTGTCGAGTTCGATGATCTTCGCCTCGAGCTGCTTGCCCACGTAGGGCTGAAGGTCGCGGACTCGGCGCATCTCGACGAGTGAGGCAGGCAGGAAGCCGCGGAGCCCGATGTCGATGATCAGACCGCCCTTGACAACCTCGATCACCGTTCCGGTGACGACGCCGTCCTCTTCCTTGACCTTCTCAATGGTGCCCCATGCACGCTCGTACTGTGCGCGCTTCTTGGACAGGATGAGTCGGCCTTCCTTGTCCTCCTTCTGGAGAACTAGGGCCTCGATCACATCACCAATCGACACAACCTCGTTGGGGTCGATGTCGTGCTTGATGGATAGTTCACGGGAGGGGATCACACCCTCGGTCTTGTAGCCAATGTCGAGGAGTACCTCGTCGCGGTCCACCTTGACGATGGTTCCTTCGACGATGTCGCCGTCATTGAAGTACTTGATGGTCGCATCGACCGCGGCTGCGAACGCTTCAGCGTCGCCGACGTCGTTGATTGCGACCTGAGGTGGTACGGGGAGTTCGGTGATGGAAGTCATGGAGTAAAAAAGCTCCGACGGATAGAAGTCGTGACGAATGCGACAACGGACCCTGATCATGCGGCGCTGTCCGTACGCGGCAGTTGAGGGCACGCGGTGGGTAACGACGAACGACATGCACGTACCTGCTAGGTCTGAAGCGCGTGCAGGCCCGCGACGCACCCCCCAGAATACGGATGTGGCAGATCAAGGGTCAAACCGCGTCGGACGAAGCCCCCTGGGCGCCGATGAGAGCGCGCGCGCGTCTCGGTCCTGGTGGGACGCCGAAGCGGGTACTTATGTGGCTGAGCACGCGTCGTTCTTGGGCGATGATCGAGCCGATGGAGCGCTGATCTGGGGGCCGGAGGGCTGGTCAGAGGCAGAACTTGGTCTGCTTGGGCCGCTCCGCGGAACACGAATCGTGGAGATCGGGGCTGGTGGCGCGCAGGGCGCGCGCTGGCTGGCCAGCCAAGGCGCCACCGTCGTAGCGCTAGATCTGAGCCATGCGATGCTCAGCCACGCGAGGGACCGCACACCGTATGTACCGCTAGTGCAAGCCGATGCCGCGCATCTGCCCTTCCACACAGCCTCTTTCGATCTGGCCTGTTCCGCCTATGGCGCCGTGCCGTTCGTTGCTGACGTTGCTGCCGTTTTCGCTGAGGTCGCCCGGATTCTGCGGCCTGGGGGTACTTGGGTGTTTTCGGTCACCCATCCAATCCGCTGGGCGTTCCCCGACTCCCCCGGGCCAGCCGGGCTCACCGCCGATCGCTCGTACTTTGATCGATTGCCCTACGTCGAACGAGACGAATCAGGCACACCCTCGTACGTCGAACACCATCGAACCCTCGGTGACCTCGTGCGTGCACTGGCTCAAACGGGCTTCACAATTCGCGACCTCGTCGAGCCCGAATGGTCGCCCGCCAACAACCAAACCTGGGGCGGCTGGTCTCCGATGCGCGGACGTTTACTGCCTGGAACCGCCATCTGGGTGTGCGACCGACGCTAGGCCGGTACCCCTGGCCAGGCCGGTTCAACCGCGGTGGGCGCCCAGCCACTCCCGGAGCCAAGGAGTCGGGCGATGTCCGATTCTGTTGGGCGCTTGCCCGTCGACACCCACTGATCGAGCACGCCGATGACCCCAACTTTGCTGGCGTCGG
>Ga0194055_10000036_pt1 | contig 88399 bp, 94 predicted proteins | sample SepL449m_MetaG_FD_155482 | JGI IMG/M metagenome (GOLD analysis project Ga0194055, IMG submission 155482) | Anoxic zone freshwater microbial communities from boreal shield lake in IISD Experimental Lakes Area, Ontario, Canada - Sep2016-L442-9m | ecosystem: Environmental > Aquatic > Freshwater >... | reverse complement strand
CGCCAACAGCGCGGGCATCAATTGGTCCTACCCCGTATCCGCGCAAGCGAAGCGGGCGCGGAATGATGTATCCGCCCACCGACACAATGGCAAACAGAAATCCGAACGCACGCAGTACCTTATGTCGTCGTTTGCGTGGTTTAATTGCTGCAAGTTCTGGGGTTAGAGGCGCTGGCTTTTCCTCTGCGCACTTGCGCAACTCATCGTGCAATGCCGAGTGATCAATCTTCATCCACTCATTCGGACCAGCCAAATACGCATTTAAACCCTTCAACATGTATTCAGTGCTGGAGTAGCGCATGGAAAACAAGTTGCGGAAACCAAACGATGCAAAGCGATACGCCAAGTTCCACCAATGATGCTTGTCAAACACCAAGGTGTCGACCAGTGCCAAGTTGCGCGACTCATAAAACAGCGACGACGGATTGTTCTTCAACCCGAAGTCTGCGTGCCACACAATGACACCGTTCAGCGTGACGCTGTGCTTGCCGGTGTGCATAAGGCCGAAGGCAACATCGTCGCCACGCACAAACACCGGAAGCGGATTTTCATCGGTTATGGAAATAGGAAATGCCGTGTACCACCATGCGGTGTAGTCGAATGGAATTTCTGGCGCATCAACAACGGCAAGTTCGCGCTTGCGTAAATCGTCTTCGCGGCCAAGTGCTTGCAGTGGGTAAATGGAGCGGAACGAGTATTCAGACCCTGCCTCGAACTGCAACCATGGCCGCTCTTCGCTGAGCATTGCACCGTGCACGCACAACTTCGGGTCGCGCGCATTAGCGAACAACGCCATGGTGCGCACCAGCGCTTCTGGCTCGAGCGTGATGTCGTCGTCCATGAACAATACGTGCGTTGCCCATCCCTGCTTGCGCAGTTCAATAAGTCCACGAGCAAATCCGCCTGCGCCGCCCAGGTTGCCGTTTGGCACAACTTGCAACGGCGCATCTGCTGGTGCATCGAAAGTAACGTTTTGCGCGTTGTCTACAACGAACACGCGAACGCGGCCGCGCAACACATCAATACTGCGCTCAAGTTCCAACACATTGCTCACGGTTTTGCGAACGTATTCTTGGCGATTAAACGTGGTGATTGACAGCGACAGTTTCACTTCATGGGCAGGTGCATCGGCGCTCACCCATTCGCCACCCGTCATACACACTTCACCACCCTGGGCCAACACCCGAACGAAATACGTGCCATACGGAGTTGACTGCAAATTCGGTAGCGAAAACTCAATGAATACTGGCGATCCTTCGCCTTGTGGCAACGGCTCGGAAGCCACCACGGTTTCTCCGCCAGCTGAAACGCCAACCACCTGTGCAATACCAACACCCGATGCGCGCACGCGAACCGCGAGTGCATTCACCGTGGTGATGCGACTCCAGCGCCCGGCAGCAAACACGCCAAACGATGTATCGAATGACACCTCGGCGCCATCTTGCAACACCACTCCACCAGGAACGAGTTTTGTCGTGCCATCAAATCGCGCATACAACAACGGTTCTGTACTGGTTTCCGTTGGCAAGACCAAACGCTGCAGTAACTGAGTCATTACGCGCCGCTCAAAGGGTCGGTGAAAAACGATGGAATTGAACTGTTTGTATTCACTGCATCAAGAATGCCGCTTGCAGCATTGAGTGCTTCGTGAATCGTGACGTCCATGTCGAGGTAACGATACGTGCCAAGTCGGCCAAGGAATGTAACGCCCTGTTGTGCGCGCGCACGCTCGACATATTTCACCAATTGATCTTTTTCTTCAACGAGACGAATTGGGTAATACGGCGTATCGGTTTCGCCACACAAGCGCGAATACTCGGTATAGGTCACCGACTTGTCGTGATGCTCCCACGGCGCGAAATGTTTGTGTTCGGTAATACGCGTGTAGGGAACGCTTTCGTCGCAATAATTCAACACCGGACAACCCTGAACATCGCCATCTTGCACTTCTTGCACGAAGTCAAGCGTGCGATACCCAAGACGACCGTGTTCAAAACCAAAATATGCATCAATTGGGCCCGTCCAGACCACGTGGTCATATGCATGCGACGACGCAGGATCAAATGCTGTTGACAAGTGCACCGTGATTGACGGGTGATCCAAAATCGCTTCCACGATTGGCGTGTATCCGTGTTCAGGAATTCCTTGGAACGGATGATTGAAGTACGAATTGTCTGCGGTGAAGCGCAACGGCAATCGCGCAAGAATGCTGGCCGGCAGTTCTGTTGGCTCAACACCCCACTGTTTTTTCGTATAGCCCTTGAAAAAAGCTTCGTACATTTCGCGGCCAACAAAACGCAACGCCTGATCTTCAAATGACACGGGTTTGGTAATGGTCTTGTCTGCTTTTTCGGTGATGAACGCTTCGGCTTCTTCGGGCGTGAAGTTGGTGCCGAAAAAGTCGTTAATCAGCGTGAGGTTCATGGGCAGCTGATACTTCTTGCCGCCGCTCATGGCGCTGACTGTATGGCGGTAGGCCTTCATCACCCCAAAGCGCGTGATGTAGTCCCACACGTGCTCGTGTTGCGTGTGGAAGATGTGTGGGCCGTACACGTGCACCATGACGCCAGAATCGTGGCGTTGCGTGAAGCAGTTACCGGCGACATGGTTGCGAGTGTCGAACACGGTGGCTGTGTGCCCAGCCTCGGCCAATTGGCGAGCCACCACAGCACCTGAAAAACCGGCGCCAACGATGGCAAAGGACCGTGACACCACGGCTAAATACTAGTTAATTAGTGGGAAAGCCAAGGGGCGCATGCGCCTTCCAAGTCACGAACTTCAATGCGATCGCGATTGGCATATGTCACCTGATTGTTTGGGTCTGGGCGCAAACGGAAGGTGCGGAACGACATCTCGGTGGTGTCAATGGCAAGAATTCTGCCGGACAGCGATTCGCCAAGACCAAGTAGCACCTTGATGGTTTCAAGCGCCTGAATGGAGCCAACGATTCCTGGCAACACACCAAGCACACCGGCTTCTGCACAACTTGGTGCAAGTTCTGCTGGCGGTGGCTCTGGAACCATGTCGCGATAGGTCGGACCACTCTTTGGATCAAACACGGTGACCATTCCTTCGAAACGGAAAATTGATCCGTGCACAACAGGAATGCCGAGCTTGATACTTGCATCATTCAACAAGTAACGACTTGGGAAGTTGTCTGCGCCGTCAACAATTACGTCATAGCCAGCAATGATCTCCATGATGTTGCTTGCTTCTAAACGGGTGTCGTACGCAATAACTTTTACATCGGGGTTCAGCAATTGCAATGTCTTCTTTGCCGATTCAACTTTGCGATCACCGATGCGATCGATGTTGTGCAAAATTTGGCGCTGCAAGTTTGATGCATCCACTTCGTCCATGTCGACGATGCCAATGGTGCCAACTCCAGCCGCTGCCAAGTACAACGCTGCTGGCGAACCAAGACCACCTGCGCCGAGCAACAACACTTTGCTCGACAACAACTTCGACTGACCCTCTACCCCAACTTCGGGCAACAAAATATGGCGTTGATAACGATTGCGCTGCTCCGCAGTAAGCACAGCAGGTGTGCGCCATGGGCGACCTTCGTCTTTCCACTTGCCGAAGCCACCAGCTACTGAAACCACATTGGTGTACCCAAGTTCGCTCAACGTTTTTGCAGCAAACGCACTGCGCACACCGCCTGCGCAATACACCAGAACTGGCGCAGTTTTTTCAACAATGCGACCTTCAATTTGTGCTTCCAGGTGTCCACGCGGAATATGCAACGCGTCTGGCAATGCACCTTGTTCGTACTCGTCTGGTTCGCGAACGTCGAGAACAATTACTCCACCTGCCGCAATACGCGATGCTGCCTCGTTCGTATCAATCTCAGTGATTTGTGATTTTGCTTGCGCAAGTAGGTCGCGGAAACCGGCCATGGGGGAACCTCCGCTTAATACCCTACCAATTCAGTCAGGAATTCACGAGGCTGTGATTATTCAACGATTTGTGGAAGCACTGTGCCAATGTCGTCGTTAATCACGATGTCGGCATAGCGATCCATGTCGGTTGGCTGACCATTCACGATGATGACGAAGGCACCATTGGCTTTTGCGCGCGGAACAATGTTTGCCGCCGGATACACACGTAGCGACGACCCAACCACCAACAACACATCGCACTCATCTGCTGCAAGTAACGCCGCTTCGATGACATGTTGCTTCAACGACTCTTCAAACAAAATGGTGTCGCTTTTCAAAATTCCACCGCACAGCAAACACTTCGGGTCAACGTCGCCTGCGAGCACTCGCTCAACCGCTGCGCGCATCGGGTGCGTATCTTTGCATTCCCAACACACTGCGATGTGCATGGTGCCGTGCAATTCATGAACAATGTCGGAATGGTTCCCCGCTTTTTGATGCAGACCGTCAACATTTTGTGTTGCAACTGCGCGTAACACGCCACGCTGCTGAAGTTGCACTAATGCTTTGTGGCCGCTGTTTGGTTCGGCAGTCCACGCCAAGTTGCGCGCACGGTTTTGCCACGCAATTTTTCGTACTTCAGGATCGTTTAAGTAATAACTGAGTGTCGAAGTTTTTTCGGCGAGCGGATTTTTCGTCCACAAACCATTTGGCCCACGAAAATCGGGAATCCCCGAGTCAGTCGAAATGCCCGCGCCAGTAAATGCAGTGACGCGTTGTGCCGCGCGCAGTTGTTCGCGAGCGCGTTCAATAAGTGGTGTGTAGTCGTTCATAGAAAGTGCAACCGGGTTACGCACAAATGGTGCCACGGCGTGGTGGTGGCGCACACATCGTGCCAATGAACAAAACACCCGAACTGCTCACCCAACCCACCATCGTGGTGGTGCCCTGGCTTGACCCCGTGGTCGATGCTGCTGGTGCATCACTGTTTTCTCGATATGTCGAGCTGTATTGGCTACCCGTACTTGGGCCAAGTGCACTGTGGATCTTGCGCCGCATCGTGATGGGCTTCGAAACGTTTCCCGAGGGGTACGAACTGGATTGCGCGGCCACCGCAAACGACATTGGCCTGAGCTTCTCGCAAAGCCCCAATAATTCGTTCACTCGCTCATTGCAACGATGCTTGTATTTCGGAGCGTTACAGCCCCACCAGGGCGGTCTGGCGGTGCGTTGTTTCTTACCAGCAATTAGCAAGCGGCACTTACAACGACTTTCGCCCTCATTGCGCGAGGTTCACGAAGCCTGGAACCCCGGCAACATGACTGGCGACGACACAGCTTCCAACCACGGCACATAGTTCTGCATAAACGCCCACGACACGCGGTGAATTGCACTTGGGCCATACCCCTGCAGCGCCACTCGATGTTTTGGGCACGGATAGCCCTTGTTGGTGTCGAAACTCCACATTGGATAATCCAACGAATACTCGCGCATTAACCGGTCCCGCGAAACTTTGGCCAACACCGAAGCAGCCGACACCGATAAACACGATGCATCTGCTTTCACCTGTGCAACAACATGACCAACAAGTGGTGAAACAAAATCCCATTTGCCGTCAATCACCGCTGCAGCAGTTTTCAAGTCAATAACTTTTCCCAGCTCTTCGAGCGCGCGTTTAGTGGCAAGTTTTTGCGCCTTATTCATGCCCAGGCGATCACACTCTTCGTGTGTTGCCGCGCCGACCGCCCAGGCTTTGCACGTTGCCGCAACATGATCGAACATGGCTTCGCGTTTTATTTCTGTCAACTGTTTCGAGTCGCGTGCGCCACCCATTAACTCTTGGGCATTTTGTGCATCGATGACATCGTTTGTCAGCACTGCAGCACCAATGACCAGCGGCCCAGCCCAAGCGCCTTTGCCAACTTCATCCAGACCAATGACACACGATTTACCTGTGCGCAGCAGTTCGCGCTCGAGGTCAACCGTTGGCAGTGTGGTCACTGTGCAACGAACCCTGCCAAAAGCGCATCACCGCTGGCTTCAACCGAATGCCACGCGCTATCGGTTGCTCCAGCATCGAGGCGCAAACCAAACGGTCCGCTTGTCTCCCACAACACTGCTGGCTTTTCGCCATGCCAACGCACTCCATACGAAACACTGTGCTCGGGCGAGGCAGCCACGCGATGACATTCCATGTTCACGCCCAACCACATTCGCGGCACGCCATAGCGCAACACCGCTGCTCCGCCTTCTCGGCGTGGACTGACCAACTGTTCATCGAGCCATGCAATAACACGAATATCTTTCGGGGCTGCATTAGGAAGCGCAGATACAGGAGCTAGTCGCTGCTGCGATGCAAGCACGTCGCCCGAAGCGCGATGCTCGCCAATTGACCACAAAATACAACGTGCTGCAAATAACGCGCGCTCAACATCCCATTCAATTGCGGACGATTTCTTATTTTCGCGCAACATCGATTCCACAATGTCGACCACGCGCTCAAGGTGGTGCTGTACTTTTTCACCCATGCGCACAAGTTCGTGCAGAGTCAGCAGAAATGCAACATCATCGTCCGCGTCTGCGCCAACCAAATCGGCACCCCACTCGCTTTCGTGATAACCGCTCAGCACGAGTGCGTCACTACGCAAACGATTGATCAAGGGAGAAAGCGACTTGTCGGCAACTATTGCGTACCCCGCACGCTCCACACTGTTCAACCATCCGCGCTGCAGTTGTTCACTTGATGGCAATTGCTCAAGATTTACGGTGCCACCAGTTGCGCGTGGCGATGCAAGAGCAACGCGCAGAGTTGAACCGTGCGCAACTGGAAACACAACGCTGCCCTTTGGAAGTTCGATGCCTTGTGGGCCAAGCGGACTTGGCTGACGTGACGACAAGATGTCGCTGCGGGTGAACGCAACTGCAATGGGAAGCGTGGATTCATTGCTGATTTCAATGACCAGCAAACCGCCGTGGTCGGCCACTGCGTACACACGCTGAACAGCATCGCCACTCGGAATGCGCAATCGCGTTTCAACAACCGGAACACCTGCGCGACGAGTTTGGCGAACACTTGGCTCTTTGGCTGGGTTATGCCAGCGATCATCTGCCGCCACATACCAATCGAGTGCTTCGTCTTGTTCGTCCATGCGGATTGCTCCGCGCTCATTCACAATTGCGTGCCAGCCACCTGCGCGAATTCCCATGACATGTGCAGCAGGGCGAACTGTGGCGCTCAGTGAAATGGAAGAAATCAGGCCAGGGGTGTTACTCACGCTTCAAGTATTGCCGAAACAGCAGCACTACGAACTAGTCGAATTCGCTTTTGCTTTGCCTGCTCATCAGCGCACGAAGCGCATCGGCTGCGCTGACTTTTCCTGCACACACCGCAGCAACCTGTTCACAAATTGGCATCTCGATGGACAAGCGATGAGCAAGCTCCACCACCGAGGACGAACTTTTCACGCCTTCAGCAACCATGTTCATGGAGGCAACGATGTCGTCGAGTTTTTCGCCTTTTCCTAACCGAACACCAACTTGGGTGTTGCGACTATGCATGGAGGCACACGTGGCCATGACGTCACCCATGCCCGCAAGTCCAGAAAACGTTGCTGATTGGGCGCCTAATGCAACTCCGAGGCGTGACATTTCGGCAAGACCACGAGTAACCAACGTTGCTTTGGAATTTTCACCAAAACCAAAACCCTGTGAAATTCCCGACGCTATAGCCACCACATTTTTCACCACGCCACCAATTTCACAGCCCACCACATCGGGGTTTGTGTATAAGCGAAATGTTGGCCGCCCAAAAATTTCGACTAATTCGCGCGCCACTGATTCGTCCGTGCACGCAATCACACTGGCTGCCGGTTGCCCAGCAAGAATTTCTTTAGCCAAGTTTGGACCACTCAATACCGCAACCGGATTACTCGGCAGGATCTGTCGAATGACTTCACTCATTCGCAAAAACGAGCCCTGCTCAAGCCCCTTCGACAAGCTGACAACAGGAACACCGGCACGAACGTACTTACTGACCTCATTTGCCACATCGCGAAAACCAAGCGACGGCACCGCCATAGCCACCACATCAACTTGCGCAAGAGCAGTTTGCAAATCACTACTAGCTTGCAAAGCGTCGGGCAGAACCGTCGATCCCAAATACGCGGAATTGGTATGCAGCGAATTGATTTCGTCTGCAAGTTCGCCACGCCGCGACCACAGCACGGTAGGTGCATTGTGCGAAGCAAGCGCCGCAATCGTGGTTCCCCACGAGCCGGCACCAACTACACACACTCGTTGCGTCACGCTGTAAACATTACGGCAGCCACTCGTCGCCGTAGGCTACGCCCATGGCAACAAACCCTTCTTCACTGCAACGCGGCGCCGTGGTGTTACCGATTAAGGGGTTCAGCGATGCAAAAGGACGCCTAGAACCGGTGCTTTCTGCCGAGAATCGTGCATCACTCGCAGCCTTTACTGCAGGTGGAGTACTTGAAGCAGCAGAAGGCGTGGACACCTTTGTGGTGTGTGACAACGATGAGGTTGCACAGTGGGCGCGCGAGCGTGGCGCAATGGTGGTTCGACAACACAAGGCCGGTCTCAATGGCGCAGTCGCTAACGGCGTCGATACCGCGCAGTACAAGCGCGACTGGGTGCTCATTGCGCACAGTGATTTGCCATTCCCTGAATCGCTGCTGTCGATTGTGGATCTTGAACTTGCTACCACGACCGTGACGATTGTTCCCGACCGCCACGCTGACGGAACCAACGTGTTGATTATTCCAGCAGGTTGTGGATTTACATTTCACTACGGGCCAGGAAGCTTTGCTGCACACCAAGATGAAGCAGCACGCATTGGCCTGCCAGTTCGCATTGTGCGACACGAGCAACTAGGTCTCGACATTGATACGCCAGACGACCTCGCCCAACTGCCAGCAAGTTGGTTAGAGGGTGACTTTTCCTAATCGGATACAAAAAAATCGAGGGGCCGAAGCCCCTCGATTTCCAGTTTTCCGAACCGATTTCGTATCGGCTAAGGGCTAAATTATTTAGCAGCCTTCTTTGCAGCCTTCTTACGACGCTTCTTAGCAGGTGCCTTTTTAGCAGCCTTCTTCGTAGCCTTCTTCTTCTTTGCAGGTGCCTTTTTGGCTGCCTTCTTAGCTGTCTTACGCTTCTTTGCTGGGGCCTTCTTAGCGGCCTTCTTGCGCTTTTTTGCTGCCATGATTTTCTCCTTGTTTAGGTATTGCTATTTACGGTTTGGGTTCAATTCACTCTTCAGCGTTGAGCTTGAAGTGAACTTCATTGCTATTGAAGCTGGTACCTGAACTGGTGCACCCGTTTGTGGGTTGCGTCCTGTACGAGCTTTACGGCTTGATGTGCTGAACGAACCGAAGCCCGGCCATGCAACCTTCTCACCATTTTTAGCCGAGGCTACGACCAGTTCAAAAAAAGATCCGATAGTGCGTTCGGCATCTGCCTTAGACACTCCGGCTTTCTGAGCAACTGCATCAATGAGCTCTGCTTTTGTCATTTTCTTACCTAGCTTTCTCGGAATCGGATAACTGATTCGTTATCTATCTGACTAGGTCTGTGCACAAATTGCAAGCACTGAATTCGATGTCAAGCATTTCTGAACAGTTTTTGCTCACGTTGCAACTCAACGATGCAACGAAATTATTTTGCGATATCGATGAAAAAAATGTGCACGACGCGATATAAAACGTGTTCGATTTTTCTGCTGCTCATGCCAAACGCAATACGCTCATCACGGACCCTCATTTTCCATTAAACCCAATAAACATAAGGGTTTGCCAAAGCCCGTAAATACGCGGAAATGGAAATTCGCTAGTGCCAGTAAGGGTTTCCCGAGGTCGAAAATGAACGATTTTCGACCAATTTCCTGAACCCCTTACTGGTGTTGGAGGACCCTTTTTCGACCCCCTAAAAAGCCCGAAAAACAGCCACAAAATATTTTTGAAATATTTTTTAAAAAATCCCCAAAATTGCCTTCGCGAGCACTTTTTGCTCAAAAGTTTCAGAAACATGAGCATCCACCAAACGCGGTCCACGAAAGTCCAAACTAAGCGACGTTGAATAATTTCATCAACCACTCCGACACATTTTCTCATGAAGTGTCATCGTCGATTACAACTGACGAGACGCCGCTCGGAACTCGCGTCGACAGAATTGTTAATCACGCACTTGCATCGCAAACAGAAATTGCAACTCGCGTTGTGCTTGACACATCAGTACTCGTTGCGGATCCCGCATGCATTTATAACTTCGCAGGATGCGATGTTGTTATTCCATTAACCGTGATTGAAGAACTTGATGGTTTAAAAACTCGCATGGATGATGTTGGTCGTTCCGCACGAACTGCGCTTCGCAGCATTGAAGACTTGCGCAAGAAAGCCGGCGGTTCGCTTGCCTCTCCAACCCGCGTTCACGACGGCCCAGACAGCGGAACCGTGCAAATAGAAGTCAACGGCGTACAGCGCAATTTGCTGGTTGAACATGGCCTAGACCCGGATGTTCCCGACAACAGGATTATTGGTGCAGCACTGGGACAAGCGCGCATTTCACCGACCCGCATGATTTCAAATGATGCTGCACTGCGCATTAAAGCTGCACACATGGGGCTCATTGCCGAAGAGCACCAGCCCGTTGGAGCAAGTGCAGATTCGCGCCCGATGGGTTGGACAACGTTTGATACAACGAACTCACAAATTGATTCGCTGTACCGCAGCGGCGGAATTGAAGTGAGCGAAGTTGCTGGCGCCACAAGTTTGGTAGACAACAATTTCGCCGTGCTGCGTAGTGGCTCACAATCTGCACTCGCCCGCTGTAATGACAACGAACTCAAGCTGTTGGCTCAAACCGCCCCTGAAGCATGGGGTCTTCGTTCACGAAGCAAAGAACAACGGTTTGCGCTTGATTTATTGATGGACCCAGAAATCAACGTGATCGCACTTGACGGTCGTGCGGGAACTGGCAAAACATTGCTGGCCATTGCATCTGGACTGGAACAAGTTGTTGAACAGCGACGCTACGAACGTCTCGCTGTGTATCGACCTCTCGTGCCTGTTGGTCGTGCAGACGTTGGCTTCTTGCCCGGAGACCTGGACGAAAAACTCGATCCATGGATGTCGGCAATTCACGACGCAATCGTTGCGCTCACCGATGAGCGCTCGAGTCGCGATGCGCGCGGACTCATTGACGAACTCACCGATCGCGGACAACTCACGCTCGAGTCAGTCACGTTCTTGCGGGGTCGTTCGTTGCAACAGCAATTTGTTGTTGTAGACGAAGCACAAAACTTGGAACCCACCACGCTGAAGACCATCCTCACGCGCATTGGTGAGGGAACCAAGGTGGTATTCACGGGCGACACCAGTCAGATCGATGCCCCGTACATGGGCGAGTCAAACAATGCACTGGCCGTGTTGATCCATGCCTTTGCTGGACAGAGCTGTTTTGGCCACATCACACTTGCAGCCTGCGAACGCAGCGCAGTGGCCAGCCTGGCCGCCGAACTGCTGTAACAGCCCCACAACGCCCAATGGGCGTGTGACTAACGACTAACGGAAATGGGCACAACTGTGCCCTAGTCTGTGTTTAGTATTTAGTACTAAATAGAACCCATTGTGAAAGGCACCCGTCATGTCACTGAAGGAATCCCCAGTCTCAGAATCGTATCTCGCTGATCTCGTTGATCCGGTCACGCCAATTGGCTCGTTGATCGACTGGACACAATTTGCCAACTGCAAGGGCAAAACCAAATTGTTCTTCGCACCAAAAGCAGAACGACCACAAGCACGCGAACGTCGCGAAGCAAAAGCAAAATCGTTATGCGCAGGATGCACCGTTCAAGCGGTGTGCAAAGAATTCGCACGCAACAACCACGAGTACGGACTGTGGGGCGGCGAGAACGAAGAAGAGCGCCACATTGCTGGTTACACGATGGCCGCACCAATTGGAGTTCGCAGCCGAGCGCTGAAGTCGGCATAACTCCCTATCGCTCATGCATCTGCATGAGCCTGCCAAACTGTCTGCATGGCAATTGCAACAGACAAAATTACAGATCCAGGCGAATACGTCACTCGGTTCATCGAAAACATTGAACAGAGTCACTTCACAGCGGCCATGGAAATGGTGTCTGAAGACTGCGAATACGACAATGTGCCCATCACCAAGGTGTTTGGCCGCGAAGCAATGATCCAAATCCTTTCCGACTTTCTCGCAGCTGCTACAAAAGTTGAATGGCTCATCCACCATCAAGTGTCGAATGGCGACATGGAACACGGTGTGGTCATGAACGAACGCACCGACCGCTTTGAAATGGACGGGCGCTGGATAGAACTCGACATTGCTGGACTATTCGTGGTGAGCAACGGAAAAATCGCATTGTGGCGGGACTACTTTGACCGCGAGTCCTTCACCAAGGCTCTCGCTTCTAAATAGAACACCCCTCGCTTACTGTGCCAAACATGAGCGAATCGTTAGCGAACATGAGGTTCGCAGTTGTCGATACGGAGACCACCGGTCTGTCCCCTACGACGTGCTCAATGCTGCAACTCGGCATTGTTGTGGTGCGCGGAGACGGCACCATCGAAAGCCAATTCTCTACCTACATCAAGCGTCGATTCTGGAAACCAGGCCGGCTTGGTGCACATCACATCCATGGCATTACGCGTTGGAAGTTGCGCAAGGGCATCTCTATTCATGAAGCACTCGATCGCCTGTCAGCCGAGTTGAAAACCGCAACCTTTGTTGCTCACAATGCAAAATTTGATCTTGGTTTTCTTCGCGCCGAAGCACAACGCTGCGGACATCCGCTTGTCGTACTGCAGCCCATCTGCACGCTTACACTTTCACGATCACTCGACCCAAATAAAGCGCACCCACACAACTTGCGTCAACTTGCTATCCGCTACGGCATCACCGACGTTCCCAACCACGACGCCCTTGCCGATGCAATTGTCACTGCACGACTGTTGCCCATGTTGCTTGCCAAAGCCAACGTCACTGACGCCAGCCAACTGGCCAGCATTGCGCTGAAATAACTCAGCTGTAACGGTTCAACACTGCTTGCGCAGTGTGTTTGCCTAAGTCCACCCATTTGGTTGGTTCAAGAACATCGATGGCATCGCCTCCACGTAACAACAATCGACCCAGCCACTTCTGCGAACCAACAGCCATTTCAATTTTTACGCTTCCGTCGCTTTGCAGTTCGCGTGAAATATACGGATACGTTTCAACCAGTCGCAATGCTGCGGGCCGCACCAGCAATGTTGCCGTCTCCATATCTGTTCCAAAGAAATCGACTTCATCGCCAATGCCCTCGATCAGCGGATCCGAAGTTTTGCCAGTTGCCGTGAACTTTTGGATTCGATCGACGCGGAAGTTGCGAATTTCGCCCGACTGATCGTCGTCAGCACGCACATACCAATGCCCCATTTGTTCGAACACAGCACGCGGGAAAATAGTGCGTGAGGAGCGCGTATTTGAAATTGGTGAGAAGTAGTCAATCGCAATGAATTGACCTGCAGAAACAGCCTGTTGCGCTTCTGCCAAATACTTCACCGCCTTGATATCAACTTCAACAACGGCATCGCCCTTTGGAAGTAGCGGTTGCAGTTTTTTGAGAGCCGAGGCGAGTGGGCCCTTTTTATCTGCACCTGGCATAGACAATGCTGCGCTACCCATTGCCTGCAACGCGAAGAGTTCTGCGGAGTTCAGTTGCAACGGTCGTGAAAACATCAGCGGAACTTCGGCTACGACTTCACCTTCGTCAACGAACACATCGATCAACGCATCTGGCGTATACGGAGGAACACCGCACATCGCTGCCATCATCAAATCGTTCATTAATTCTTTTTCGCTCAGTTTGAACTGCTTCGCCATATCGGAAAGCTTCACGCGCTTGCGGCTGATGAGCCACGGCAACATGACCAACAATCCTTCAACGCGCTCAGCTGCACCTCGTGGCCCGCGGCGTGATTTACGCATTGCCATTAGAGACCACCTGCCTGCTCGGTGAGCCACGAAACCACTTGTTTGCGAACACGTGGTGGGCCAACGACTGTTGCGTGATCGACCATGGCAAATAGCCACACGCGAAATGCGGTGAGATTTGCACACGGAATGGCAAATTCCACACCGCCATCAGCATGTTCTTTCACCACAGATTGTTTGCCAAACTGCGAGCGCACACCATTTGCCAAACTTGCATCTACCAACACGGTTGCAACTGCATCTTCGCCGTGACCTTCAGCAAGTAACTCAGCTTCCGTTGGTACGGCCTTTTGTAAATCAAAATCTTTTGGACGATTAAACGATCTGCGATCGCCTACAGAAATTTCCCCGTCGATGCGATCGATCCGAAATGTTCGTCGATCATTACGCAAATGATCAAATCCAACGAGATACCAAAAACCCGCTCGGGCCAACAAACCATATGGGTCTACATTTCGCGTTTCGCCTTTATATGAAAACGTCAGTGTTCGGTGCTCAACAACTCCGTCTGCAAGCGTGGTCATCAACTCGTCGTCCAACTGAATGTTCAAACTGGTTGATTGCGCATTGAGCGCACGTTCTCCACCGAGTTTCCACAGCGCTTCATCGCCGTGACTTGCACCTACCCGAACAGTTGCCATCGCAAATTGCAGTGCAGAACGCTCCTCGTCGGTTAAACCTAAATCGCCGAGTTCAAAACTCTTGCGGTCCACCCGGTATGCACCTTCGCCGGCTTGATCGCCGCCGAGAGTGATGAGTTCAATAGGAATTCCGAGAGCGCGCAGATCTCCTTTGTCGCGCTCAAAGGCTGCTCGCGCTGCAGTATCCGATTCCGGGTATTGGCCAACAAGCTCTTGGCGAATTTGCTTCAGCGTGATTGGCTTGCTGCGTTGCACGAGCAGTGCGAGCAGGTTGATCATTCGCTCTGCTTGTGAATACTTCTCCGCCACAGCGCACAGACTAGGTGTTGAGACGGTGCTTTTTGTACCACTGCACCAATTGCGCGGTGGATGAGTCGGCACCGCCAGTTTGGTTTGGCGCAGAAATCTGAGCTGAAACTTCGGCTGCCAGTTTTTTCCCCAATTCAACGCCCCACTGATCGAAACTATTTATGCCAAACACACAACCCTGCACAAACACGGAGTGCTCATACAGGGCAATGAGTGCCCCCAGCGTGTGCGGTGTAAGCGCTGACAGCATCAGCGTTGTGCTTGGTCGATTTCCTGGCAATGTGCGATGCGGCTCGGCTGCATTGCCAAATGCCAGCGCTTGAGTCTGCGCAAACAGGTTGGCAACAAGCGCGTCTTGCGCCTCAACATCACGGGTTGGTGTTGCCGCTACACCGATGAAATCTGCTGGCACAACAGATGTGCCTTGATGTAACAACTGCATGTACGCATGTTGGGCATTCGTTCCTACACCGCCCCACACAATTGGCGAAGTAGGCATTGAGACTGGTTTGCCATCGGCCATCACGCGCTTGCCATTGCTTTCCATTTCAAGTTGTTGCACATATTGAGCAAACGACTTCAATGCTGTGGAATAGGCAATCATTGCTCGGGTTTCACGCCCTAATAGCGAGCGATTCCACACATTCAACATGCCCATCAGCACCGGTGCATTGCGATCTAGTGGCGCGGTCATGAAGTGCTCATCCATCGAACGCATTCCCGCGAGCATCTGATCGTATGAATGTGATCCAAACGCAATGACGTTCACCAGGTTTACTGCGGATGAAACGGAATAGCGACCGCCCACCCATGACCATATGGGAAATGCGTAGTCAGATTGCAGACCAGCGCTCGCTGCTTTTTCTGGATACACCGAGACAACAGCAAAATGCTTCGAAATATTTGCGGCACCAACTGCATCAGAAATCCATTGCGCAATAATGTGACCGTTGCTCAGTGTTTCTGCTGTACTAAACGACTTTGAACACAACACAACAAAAGTTGTTTCTGGGTCGCATTTTTGCAAGACCGTGCGAACATCTGTTGGGTCAATATTGGAAACAAAATGTGCACGAACTGCCGGAGCGCTCGTCGATGCCAGCGCTTCGTGAACCAGTGTCGGTCCAAGGTCGCTTCCACCAATACCTACGTTGATGACGCTCTGAAACTTCTTGCCAGTGGCGCCCTTGATACGACCCGAGCGAACAGACTCTGCAAATTCGCTGACGAGCGTGCGCACGCGAAGAATTTCTTCCATCACGTCAACGCCATTAACGATGACGGAGGTTTCTAACGGTGCCCGCAATGCCGTGTGCAGTGCAGGCTGTTGTTCGGTGCCATTGATGGCAACACCTTCAAACATGTCGTTACGCTTCTGCTCTACGCCAGCCTGTTCGGCAAGAGCGATCAACGACCGTAATGAAGTTCCATCAACGTTTTGTTTAGAGAAGTCAACGAGCAAGGCGTCCTGGCCAATTGGTACTTCAATGCTCAGGGTTTCAGCGCGCGCTGAATCATGGGCAAATAGGTCTTTCAGCGTTGTCTGCGAAATTGCGGCTGCACTGTCAAGCGCAGCGGACCATGCGGGAGTTGTGGTGATGTCCACTCATTACAGGCTACCTGCGGGACTAGCGTGAACGAATCATGACTGAGCCTGCTACAAAACCAGAAACATCGCAGGCCGCAATTGCGCAGAGCCTTTCTGTGTATTTCATCTGGGGCGCCCTCACGTTGTACTGGAAAGAATTACATGGTTTTGCTCCATTCGAATTGATTGGCTGGAGAATTACATCATCAGTTGTGGTGTTGGTAGTTGTCATGTTGGCAAATCGACGATTGAAGCCACTCCTGCATTCATTACGTAACCCGCAGCTCTTGCTGCGCATCGCGCTCGCAAGCGTGCTCCTCACTATTAATTGGGCAACTTACGTTTGGGCAGTAGTAAACGATCACGTCATCGAAACTGCACTTGGCTATTTCATTGCCCCAGTACTCACCATCGTGATTGGCGTTTTCGTATTGCACGAAAAGCTCCGTGGCATTCAGCGCGTAGCGGTGTCGTTTGCAATTGGCGGAATAGCCGTGCTCACCGTTGCATACGGACGCGTGCCATGGATTGCGCTCATCATTGCCACGTCTTGGACGTTCTATGCGTATCTAAAGAAGAAAGTTCCACTACAACCCCTCGAGAGCCTCACTGCAGAAGTCATCGTGCTTGCAATTCCAGCATTCTTTTATTTGTGCGCAACTTGGAACAATGCGGACAGCGTGCATAACACAGCCACTCCACTCGAATGGCTGTTTGTTGCGTTCACCGGTGTAATTACCGCAGTGCCACTACTAATGTTTGCCAGTGCTTCTCAGCGCACTCCGCTCACCATTCTCGGCCCAATGCAATACATCGTGCCCACGATGAATTTCCTTATTGGCTGGCTGTTGTTTGACGAGGTGCTCACTAGGTCAAAAGTTGCAGGCTTTTCTTTAATCTGGGTGTGCCTTGCACTCGTGCTAACCGACTTACTCAGGACACAGCGGCAGCAACAAATCGCTTTAAGCCATCGATAACAGCGTCTTCACGCTCTCGATCGTTAATGACGTAAGCAAACCGCGCCAATCCAGAAATCATTACATCGAACAGGTCTTGCAATGTTCGTGCGGTCATTTCAGACCCAACTTCTCCGCGGGCGACAGCGTTTTCGCACAGTTGTTGGAAAAAAATTGCCCAATCTTTACGCAATGGACGAATCGCATCGGAAAGTTCTGGGTGACGACGCGCTTCAGCAGAAACCCCGACAACAAATCCAATGAGCGATGGATCGCTTTTACTTACTTCGGTGAGCGCGTCGATGATTGCTGCAAACTTCTCGACCAATGACACACACGGTGCTGCCGCTTCAATCACTGCTTCAGTCACCATGTTTTGAACCTGCTCGAAGGCAGCAACATACATATCTAATTTTGAAGGAAAGTAGTGATAAATCGCTCCCGTGGTAATGCCAGCGGCTGCGGCAACAGTGCGATTCGTTGTTGCGTCGTATCCAAGAGTGGCAAATGACGCACGTGCTTCATGAATAAGGCGGTCGCGTGTTTCTCCAGCATCAGTCGAGCATGGACGGCCCAGCTTTTTAGTTGGCACAAGAAGCTTCACAAAATAAGGCTAATTGGGGGTGCGCTTACGAAGCGAAGCGGCGGAGCAGATTTGCCAACTCCACTGGACGATCGCCTTGCACGCTATGACCAGCCCCATCCACCACAACCACTTCTGCCTGCAAGCAACGTTTCTGTAGTTCTGCAATGTCCTCGTCGTCAACCACCGGAGAAACTCCACCGCGAACCATGAGCAACGGCTTATTCCAAGAAGTGATCATGTCCCACATGGGAGAGCGGGGAGCCTCATGCCCAGGAGCAGAACCTGCGGTTTCTGTTTGCCCACGGCGGTCGTAACGCCACTGCCACGAACCATCTTCTATTTGTTTCGCGTTGTGCAATATTCCGCGACGCAAACTTGATTCGCTGCGCGTTGGATTGTGCTCCTTTGTTCGAGTAAAGAGTTCATCAAAACTGGCGAAGCTTTGGGGGCCATTAATGAAATCGAGTACAGCTTTTGCCTTCTTGCTCGTTACTCCCGGCGTGATGTCAACAAGCACCAGGTGCGGCACGAGATCTGGGCGCGCATGTGCAAGCGCAAGACATGTCAATCCACCTAGCGACATACCAACAACGGCAGCTGCATGGCTGGCATGCGCCTCAATCACTTGTGCAATATCTTGGGCCATGCCTTGTGGGCTATAGGTTGCATCTTCACGCCACGAAGAATGACCATGCCCAGGCAAGTCCACAGCAATCAATGGAATGTTCAACGCGAGCGCGACTGTGTCCCACGTGTGCGCATTTTGGCCACTGCCATGCACCAGCACCAAACGCGGATCTCCCGTCCCCCACTTCAGCGCGCTCAGCACGCGACCGTCACTCAATGTTGTATTCACACGAGCAACAACCGGCATCGGTGACACGGTCAATGCGTATTCGGAAATGTTCTCATTGAACATTGAGAACTCGTCGTAACGAATGCGATCCATGTGAAGAACCCTATTCCAATTAGTTAGGGAACAACAGTGGTCGCAGCGCCCGGTTTTGGCGCAATTGTTGACGAAGTTGTTGTGGTGTAGTTCGGGTCTGGTTTATCAAACGGTGGAACCGGTGATCCATACTCTTCAGGATCTTTGATGCCATCAAAAACATACACACGATCGCCGTAGGCAACGAGAGCCGGAAAGTAGCGAGCAACGGACATCGGAATTCGTACACAACCATGCGATGCAGGCTTCAACGGAACAAGAATTGCTCCGTGAATAGCAACGTTGTAGTTGAAGTACACCGGGTTGTACATACTTCCCAATTTTGATTCGCGCATTCCCGTATGTCGGTTGTAAAAGTAGAAAATACCTGGCGGAGTTATTGCCTCTCCGCATATTCCTTCTTTAATTTGTTGCGCGGTGTTATTTCCGTCTTGGCCAGGGTCAATGGTTACTTCTTCACACCACTTTTCATTAGAGCCGGTTGAAATATGAGTAATTAACTGTGGATCGGCGCCCTTGAAAACCACCAGTACTTGCTCAGGCAAATAAATCTCTACATGGCTCGGTGAATCTGATTTTCGCCGAGGAACAACAGGTGCAGCGGTCTCCATGATTGCCCAGGTTGAGGCCGTCACTTCGTCGGTAGCGCGTTCGCGCGGAGTTTGCATGATCAATTTCTGAAACGCCCACACTGCCTGAACAGTGTTCTGGCCGTATACGCCATCTTGTGGGCCTGGATCAAAATGCATGGCTGCAAGTCGTTGCTGCAAACGAAGCACATCATCGCCCTTCATTCCAGGCTTGATGGTTCGTGTAAGAGGAACGGTGATTGCTGGAACAGTTGACTGCTCAATCGTTGAAGCAGTACTTCCAGATGCGCCACCATTGCTTGCGTCTTTGGCAAAAATACCGATAGCCACCACGGTGGCTAATACGGCAAACGCTGCGAGTGCTGGCCTCCAACGCTCATACGCACTGTGTGCACTCGAAACATCTTCACTAATGAAGTCTTCGTCGTATTCGAAGTCTCCGTCGTAAAAGTTATCGAAGTCGTCGCTCATGACTTTTTCGGTGAAAGTGCATTGAGATGAGAGCGCAATGTCCACGCCTCTTTCAAAATTTTCACGATGACAGATGGCGAACTCAACGTAGAAACGCCGCGTGTGCGTGGGAAGTAATCCACTCCAAATTGCACCACGCTCATTCCCAGCTTGCGCGCACTGACCATGAGTTCGGCATCAATGAATGAACCCTCACTGGTGAGTTCTATGGTGTCGAGCACATTGCGACGAACCAACTTGAATGCAAAGTTCACATCACGGAAGCGGCAACCGAATAGTGCGCGAACTAGCAGGTTGTAAAAGAATGAGTACACCACTCGCACATAGCCTTCATCCGTGCGATCGAATCGATATGCGGCGACTACGTCTGCTTCGTATTGCTGCATGAGGCGCAGCGCTTTATGTACTTCGCGGAAGTCAAAAGGCAAATCGGCATCTGTGTACAACACCACGTCACCGGTGGCTGCAGCAAAACCAGACTTAATGGATCCACCCAACTTGCGATTGACTGGATGGTGCACCACTTTTACTCGCGGGTTTGCGGCCACAGCGGCGTCTGCCAATTGCGGAGTTGAATCAGTGGATGCATCGTCCACGATGACCATCTCGTAGTCGCTCACCGTGCCATTGGCTATCAGTTCATCGCCAAGTTCGATTGCGGCGTCCAGCGCACGCTGAAGATATTCCTCTTCGTTCCACATCGGGAAAAACACGGAAAAACGATTAAAAGATGGACGAGACATGCGCCATCAGGCTAACTGGGATGCTTTGGGTTGTACTGTTCAGGATGTGAAGTCCCCGTGGAAGTTCGTCGGTGTTGCGTCGTGGTTACTGGTAACTGCTGGCCTGACCTGCGCCGCTATTGCTAGTCGCTCAGTTGGAAAGTCCACCTGGTGGCTAGGACCCGAATCACACCCAACATTTGCCTTGCTTTGGGCGCTTCCTTTCTTGATGCCAGTCGTCAGCATCATTGCCATCATTCGACTGCCCCGCATTGCCGGATATATCGGAATCGGATGTGCGCTCGTGCTTGCTGGCGTTGCAATTGGCGATATCGCAGGTACTCCGGGAATCGCAATTGTTGAAGGAATAATCGCGGTAGCAGCGCTCTTCATTGCAGTTGCAACATTTGCAGGTCACACAAGCAACTAAAGCGGTCGCCTTCAGCGCACCAAATTCTGTACCGTGTTTACATGCCTGATTCAAGCGCTGCTGCCTCTAACGCCAAAGTTTTGTCGTCTCTGCCAGTTGGCGAACGAGTAGGCATTGCATTCTCGGGCGGTCTTGATACTTCTGCTGCCGTTGCGTGGATGCGCGAAAAAGGTGCACTGCCCTATGCATACACCGCGAACCTTGGACAACCGGACGAACCCGACTTAGATGGTGTTCCCGTTCGCGCCAAACAGTACGGAGCAGAAGACGCTCGGCTTGTTGATTGTCGAACTGAATTGGTTCACGAAGGCCTTGTTGCGCTGCAGTGCGGTGCTTTCCATATCACCACTGCTGGCAAAACATATTTCAATACCACTCCGCTTGGGCGGGCGGTAACGGGAACCATGTTGGTCCGCGCAATGAAAGAAGATGGCGTCGACATTTGGGGAGATGGAAGCACATACAAGGGCAACGACATCGAACGCTTCTACCGATACGGTTTGCTCGCGAATCCAAATTTGCGGATTTATAAGCCATGGCTCGACGCAGACTTTGTTCGCGAAATGGGCGGACGTGCAGAAATGAGTGCGTTCCTCACTGCAAAAAAACTTCCTTATCGCGACTCCGCTGAAAAGGCGTATTCAACGGATGCAAATATCTGGGGAGCTACCCACGAAGCGAAGCAGCTTGAAGAGCTGAACACCAGCATGCACATTGTGAAACCAATTATGGGTGTTGCTCATTACGACCCTTCGGTTTCTATTACAACGGAAGACGTTGTCGTTTCGTTCAAAGAAGGCTGGCCAGTTGCGCTGAACGGCAAATCATTCGCCTCACAAACTGACTTGGTGAACGAAGCAAACGTTATTGGTGGTCGACACGGGCTCGGAATGAGCGACCAAATAGAAAACCGCATCATCGAAGCAAAGAGCCGTGGAATTTACGAGTCCCCAGGACTCGCTCTCTTCCACATTGCATATGAGCGCTTGCTCACTGCAATTCACAACGAAAACACGCTGGAAAATTACCGTCAAATGGGCCGCAGGCTCGGTCGCTTACTTTATGAGGGCCGTTGGTTTGACCCACAGGCACTCATGCTTCGCGAGCCACTCATGCGCTGGGTGGGTTCGCTCGTTACTGGCGACGTCACCATCCAACTTCGTCGCGGTGACGACTACAGCATTCTGAATACCAGCGGTCCGCATCTGACGTACGCGCCAGAGCGGCTCAGCATGGAACGCGTAGAAGATGCAGCATTCGGACCGCTGGACCGCATTGGTCAGCTCACCATGCGCAACCTAGACATTCAAGATACGCGAGCAAAGATTGATGAATACCGCGCCTCAGGCACATTGAGTGCTGGCGGATTACTCGAACTTGAATAGTTGGCGTTAGCCGTTAACTAGTTCGCGTGCGATTGCTGCAACAAGCGCAGCGCGCTCACCCATTTTTGACACTTTGATGAACTCGGTGTCTGCATGCGCGCCACCACCACAGGCTCCAAGTCCGTCAAGCGTTGGCACACCAATTGCTGCGGTGAAGTTTCCGTCAGAGCCTCCACCAACGGCAATGCCCTGCAAGTCATGAATACCTACTTCAGGAGCAACGCGCTGAGCAATTTCGTACAACGCTGTTGCTGCGGACTCGTGCATCGGCGGGCGATTGATTGATCCGCTCACCGTCAAGGTTGCACCAGTCACAGTTGGCTTGAGCGCTGCAAAGGCTTGCTCTACTCGCTGTTTTTCTGCAGGAAGATTTATTCGAGTGTCAACAGTAATTTTTGCACTTGCTGGCACCACATTTTCAGTAGTTCCAGCTGTGGCAACTGTAGGTGTCACGGTTGTCCCTACTTCTGGTTTTGCAATTGCAGCGATGGCTTGCACCTGCGCAGCAAGTTCCATGAGCGCGTTAATTCCTTTTTCTGGCTCTAAGCCAGCATGGCTTGCGCGTCCAACAATGTCGACGGTAAATGTGCCCACACCTTTACGCGCAATCTTCAAAGCATCGTCGTTGCCACTTGGTTCCAGCACCAGCACATTTCCTGTTGCTAACGCACGAGCCTCAATCAGTTCGCGTGAAGTGTACGAACCAATTTCTTCATCAGATGAAATCAATATTTCAACTTGCTCACACTCGCGAATTTCACTCAAGCCATAAATGGCTTGAATAATTCCGGCTTTCATATCGAATATTCCTGGTCCGCGAGCAATGTCTCCATCGATACTGAAACCGCGCTGAGCAACTGTGCCCTTAGGGAACACCGTGTCGTGGTGACCAACGAACAGCACTTTGGCGTTGTCGCCACCCTTCCAATGCACGTGCGGACCTTTTACGCCAGGAATAATTTCCGGCGCTTTGCCCAACACCTGTGTCATCACGTCAGCAAGAAACTCTGCACTGCGTTGCAAGTCAACAAGATCGCTTGAAGGAGACTCAAGATCGACGAACTGCTGCATATGGGCAACCATCTGCGAAGTACGTGCGTCTAGTGCGGCGCGCAACTGGGCATTCGTGGGTGTCCCGGTTGGCAATGGCATCCCTCTAGTCTGCCCGAGAATACGAGCCAACACAGGGCTAGTTTGATCACATGTTCAACGCCATGTTCCACCTTGATCCATCGGTTCTCGAGAAGATTCTCCGCCCACTTGCGATCTATTCCTTTTTACTCATCGCTATTCGTCTTGGTGGCCAGCGTGAAATTGGCCAAAATAATGCGCTGCAATTTGTGCTCCTTCTTTCCGTAGCCAATGCTGTTCAAAACGGCATTATCGGTGTCGACAATTCGCTTACCGGAGCAGCAATCGGAGCGATCACCTTGTTTCTTGTGCACGGATTTGTGGAATTTATCGCTAGTAAAAACGGAAGGATCCATCGCGTTGTATACGGCCGCCCAGTCGAGCTCGTTGTTGGAGGAAAAGTTCAGTTGCGCTCGATGCGCCGCCAGCGCCTGAGCACCGAGGATGTGCTTGATGCAGCATCGGCGCAAGGTGCAAAAACAATTGCCGAGATTGATCGCGCTTTTCTCAATTCAAAAGGCGACATCGTGGTTGTTGTGAGTGGTGAAAGTGAACTCACCAGCCAAATTGCACGACTCACAGCGCAGGTGCAGGAACTGGTCGCAAGAACTGCTGCTCCGCAGTCGTAATTTCATTTGTGCCCGGGATGAGACTCGAACTCATACGGCTATTTCTAGCCAGGGGGGTTTAAGCCCCCCGCGTCTACCATTCCGCCACCTGGGCTTGGGTGTGTAGGTTAGGCGCGTTTCAGCACAGATTGGCTTTCTTAATTGCCAAGGATTTGGTCAACCATTGCGAGCAGGCTTGGCTCAATGAGATGCACTCCGACCATAGACAAGTGATTGTTATCTAAATACAGCACTTTTCCATCGCGCTCAAGTGGACATTCGGTTGCATTGCACAACACTGCAAATGGATCGTAGAAATACGCCCCGTCGCCAGCATCATCTTTCCAATTCTGAGTAATTGGATTTGCAACCGCATCTTGATCGGCGCGAGATAGAGGAACGAGTGCGGGTTTGTGAATGCGACGCGGAGCAACACTTCCCGCATAGAAAGGATTATCAAGCACAATTAAATGTTTTGCTCCACGGTCTATCGAGAATTTGCTGAACGTCGCAGCAAGATCAAGTCTTGTCGACCTGCTTAATTCTTCGCTATTTGTCTTAAATGAGTTGATTACCAAATCAAAATTTCCAGGAGCAAATGTTCCATCTTTTATTGTCGGGTACTTTTCTCCATTGCACACTAAAGCACAGGTGGTGATTTGGACATTGTGGGTTTTCGTATAGTCAACAAAAATTGGAATTAATTGATAAATGTGAGAATCGCCGTACAACAGAATTTTCTTAGCCGCAGTGTTTTCACCTACTACGCAGACATCATTGAGAAAATCGCATCCGTGGAGAACTGAGCTTGCGTAAACATTTCCATAGCTTTCTCTAGCTTGAGTCTTTGAAATATCAAGTCCAAATAACATCAATGTTGGAATCAGAACTATTGCAATGCCAGCATTGATTTTTGCCTTACCACTTCCAGATCGCAGCTTTCGAAACGGTTGTTCAATAAACTTGTACGAAAATACAGCAGGAACTAATGAAACTGCGACCATTATTGCTTTATCAACTGAAGAGTTTGCGCGCATGAGATCCATTGAGATTGACACACCAATCCAATGCCACAGATAGATCGAGTACGAACTATTGCCAATTGACTGGAATATTTTTTGACCAAAGAAGTTTTGAATGTCGAGTTTTGATCCTGGTAATGAAAAAATTAGAAGGCCAGTTGCCGCAGCTGTCAATGCGCAAGCCGCTATTTGTGATCCATTTCCATTGACCCTTGTGACCATGACATAGATGATGGTGATAACTGCAATCGTTGACAATGAAGTTCGAATTGCAGAATTCAAATACTTCTTACGTTGCTCATACCTCAATACGGCAATTGCGACAAGCAAACCCAAAAAGAATTCCCACGCGCGAGTAAACGGCGAATAAAACAAGAAATCTTGACGGAATCTTGGACTGAACCAACCAAAGGTTTCAGAACTTGACATATACATTGCAAATGCTGAAATGACACCGAGTGCGGTAAAGCCAATGGACCACAGTCGTACACGATGCGCAACATCCATACGACGACCAATGAGCGCCAAGATCAGCAGGACTAACGGGAGCGTGAAGTAGAACTGCTCCTCCACGCCTAGTGACCAGGTGTGGAGGAAAAACGTAATATCCCCAGATTGAACGAAATAATTCAACTTGTGGAACATGAAGAAAAAGTTTCCGTAGCTAAACAAAGCAGCACGCGCCTGTTGGATAAAGAAGTCTTGAGCTTTAGTAAACGGCACGAAAAAATATGCATACACCGACACAACGGAAATCATGAATGACAGTGGTGGAAAAATACGGAAAAATCGTCGCTGGAAGAACCTACGAAGCGAAACCCTCCCCGTAGATGTCTGCTCGTTCACCATGGTTAGTCCGATCACAAAACCTGACACCACGAAAAACATGTCAACGCCTACAAACCCACCATTAAAGATGCCAATTTGCAAGTGGCTCAGCACCACCAGCGTCACAGCAACTGCGCGCAGGAATTGAATTTCCTTGCGGACTTTATGAGGGGAAGTCACTACAACAGCGTAGTTGAGCCTCTAGTTATGCAACGCGCGGCTGAACCGCAGGCACATGCACGTCAACTTCTTGCGTTGCTACATATCCATGAATGGAAAGTATGGACCACAACGCGGTGCGCACATGATCTGAGTCTGGCGCGTTGAGTTGATTGACCACCACCACACCTTCGATCATGTCGCCAAGAATGGCAACGAACGGGCGATCGCGAAGTGCAACTGCCACTACTCCACCACCCTCCCTTCGACGCACCGTGCGATTGACGCCGATAACTCGAGGAGGACTGCGAAAACTTGGAGCAAGTAACCCGAAACGCAGCGTTTCGCCTGCAATCAGGCGCGCAACTGCGGCAAATTGCATGGTGGTCGAGGTGCTCATGGCCACAGCATGACACACCCATGTGACAGAGTGACCGTGATGTCTGAAACCGAACTCAACGCAATGCAACAGGCTGTACTTGATGCATTGGGCAAAGAGCCCGACTGGGTTCCTATCCCGCATGAGGTCATCGAGAGCATCCGCGTGCAGTTGCACGATGGGCTTGCCGATATTGCCCCACGACTTACCCCTGAAAATGCATTGTGGGTAAGTAAGCACAAGCTCACCACCGTGCACGGCTGTGAAGCCAATCACCTTGCTGGTCTAACGGGATTCGAATGGACACTGGGCAACGTCAAAGGCACAGTGCTGCACAAGGCAGTTGAACTTGGAATGAATTGGCGAGGAGTCATTGTTCCCGCCGATGTGGTCGATGAAGCACTTTCTCAACTCGCCGACGACGAGCGCCAAAGCGCCGGGCCATTCATTGACAATTTGCCCGCAGGCGATCGCGCGCAACTTCGCAGCTCAGCAATCGATCTGTACACCAAGTTCGACGAGTGCTTTCCCCCACTGAAAGCAACTTGGCGACCAGTGCTCGAAAGTTCGGCACGCTACGAAATGTTTGATCAACGCATCAATCTCAGCACGCGTGCAGACCTCACTCTTGGCGCTGTTGGTTCAAAAGTCATCATCGATTTAAAGTCCGGACGTGTTCAGCCCAACCATCGCGAAGAACTTCGCTTCTACGCTCTCGTTGAAGCCATGCGCACCGGTGCCGCACCACGACGTTTGGCCAGTTACTCACTCGTTACCGCCCGCGCCGATGTGGAGGACGTAACCGAAGGAGTGCTTCAAGCGGCAGTTCGCAAAACTGTCGACGGAATTCGCAAAATGGTTGAGTTGCAACGCGACGGTCGCGAGCCAATTATTCGCAGTGGGTTTTTCTGTTCATGGTGCCCATTGCTTGACTCGTGCGCCGAAGGAACCAAGTTCATTGCACGTCGCGATGACCCCGACGCAACTGACGACTTTTAGATATCGCTCATTAGCGCAACGGGCACACCAAGCCCTACAGCACCACGAAACGTTGCTATCAATCGGTTCTTCTGCACAGCAGGTTTCGGAGGGCTCAATACATCTGGCCCAAGATACGCAGCAACTTCATGTACATCTGCCACGTTCAGTACGAACCCCCACAATGATGCGTCACCTGCTGGCATTGAAGGTGCTGACACAATTTCAACTATTACATCACCAAGTCTGTGAAATCCTTGGCGCACACCATTTCCTGCATCACGAACTCGTTTTAACTCTGCGCCAGTCGCTTCATGTAACGCGTGCGAGGTGCGCTCTAAGTCGGGTGTATTCACCACAATGTGATCCATCCCGAGCGTGGTTAACACGAACCCATGTGCATCAGCGAGTTTGCTTTGTCCTTCCACGACCTTCGCGGCAGTCGAAATTCCATCAATAGAGGTAACTGCAGAATCAATATTGCTCAGAACCCAGGAATGCATTCCCGGAGGCAACGACTCATCAATTCGAAGCACAAGTTCGCCAAAAGCAAACACACCATCGTGAGAAAAGTTGATTCCTACATACGCCCAGTTGGCGCGGGAACCGCCGATGACCAATTCACAAATTCGTGCCGAACTCATTTCAGGCACGCCAGCGCTATTGCTCAGCCACGCCCCATGTTTGGACGCTTACCGTGGTTGGCCTTCGAGCGACGCATCTTGGCTTTTTTCTTCTTGGTCTTCTTCGACATAGTCCCGCCATGCTAACGGGCAATCTTGAGAATTCCGATGGCTATGCCCGACGCCAGCGCGCCCTTCCGCCCGAATATGGCACACCAGCGGCGTCAGTTTTCGAGCACACATAGGTGGTTGGCGTTGTGTTTCCACTCAATGTGTAATAGCCAATTGCGCCTTCTGGCGAACAATACGAACCTGGGCTGATTTGTGAAATCGTGCCCGCAGACGCGATGGTCGGCGTCACCGTTGAATTGGAAATTGATGCAGACGGATTGGCAACCACCGTCGTTCCGCCCAAAATATTTGGCAGGTTCGGAATGGGTGCGATGTCTAATGAGCTACAAGTTGATTGCAACAGGTTTTTAATGCGCCCATATTCACTCGAGTCCATCGAGAGATTCCAGCGAACTTTTATGGCAATCCAATTCCCGATGTACGTGCACGTATACGACTGCAACGGTGGCAACCAGTTCGACGGATCCTTGTCGCTTTTCGATTGATTCACTGAATCGGTAACTGCCAATAACGTTCGGCTGTCTGAGGTGTCGTTTGCGTACGCCTTCCGTTGAGCAGCGCTCCATGCCCATGCCCCCGAATCCCACGCTTCCTTTAACGCCACGACATGATCAATGTCGATGTCCGAAGGGCTGCTCCACCGAGCGCCGTCGTAGGGAGAAATCCAATCCCCTGCAATCACATGACAGTCCACTGGATCAACTTGTGGCAGCGAAATACTGTCGCGTTTTAACACTTGATTCCGTGAGTCGCATCCGTCGCCGTCAATGTCTCGCCAATGCTCAAATAATGCACGGTCATAACCAACTGCATATTCATTTTCGACGCGAACAGTTTGCAGAAGTGCAAGCGCGCTTCCCACCACCGTCGGTTTCCCAGTAGTGGTCGTCACGCTGACGACAGAAGTCGTTGTTGTCGTACTGCACTGACTAACAAAAACTGTCTTCACAGCGCTGAACTCGCGCTGATCCATTGCGAGTCCCCATTTCGCTTTCACTGCCACCCAATTGCTTAAGTACATGCATGTGGAAGAACTTGTTGCAGGTAACCAACCCGAAGGGTCTTTATCACCACGTTGTTGAGCGCTCTTTGCATGCACCAGAGTCAACAAGGTCGTGTCGGCTCGGTCATATGTGAAGCTCTTTCGTTTCGACGCGCTCCACGCCCATGCACCCGACTCCCAGGCTTCTCGAATGGTCACGACATTTGCCACGCTCAGTGCTGAGATGGACTGACTACGTCCACCGTCAAACAGAGATGGTCTAAAACCTGCAGTTCGCTCAGATGCAACTTTTATCGTGGCTAATTGCCCAAGTGTTGTTCCATCGTTTGCGCGAGTTTGTGCAAATGCCACAGAGGAAACGCTGACCGCAAAAACGACCGCCGCGCCATGAACCGAAAGGCGCCACTTCATGACTTCACCCTACCTATGGAGCAATTGTTGGTACATCCATCTCAATAAAGATGCATTCACCTGGGCACACTTCTGCTGCCTTGACGACTTCAATTTGATTTTTTGCTTCGACAATTGCCAAACTCCCGGAACTTCCCGGATCATTTAATGTCACTCCTGCTTGCACTACATAGGCAATTCCGTCTTCAAGCTGCACAAACACGTCTGGGCAATGATCTACGCACAGGCCATCACCTGTACATAAGTCTTGGTCAATCCATACGCGCACGCCTGCACGCTAACGAATGAGCGCGGCAACGAGCAGAGCGAGCATCAACAAATTTCGAACAATATTGTTCCAGCCAATTGGCTTTGTTGAGCGAAAACTCAGACATGCACACGGTGGTCTATCGCCTGAAATCAGACGCCGCGCGAGCAACACCGTGAAACTTGAAAGCGCCACCACCGATGCACCAAGTACTGCATTTGTTGCTATTCCTGCAATCAGCAAAGAACCGAGTACCACCTCGACATAGGGAACTGTTGGAATTGCAAATGTCGGAGCACCGAGCCGCTTCGCTTGTGCTGGCCATTGCTCACGAGCGATGAACTTCTGCACTCCGGCAAATATGAATATCACTCCGACAATCGCCGCCATCCACCAATTAAGCGAAAATATTTGCTCGTTCATTGGGGTGGCGTAACACCAGTTACTTTGCCACGATAAAAAACCATTGCTTCACCAATAGCTTCATTCACAGCGAGATGCTGAACTCTTCCGAGCACAAAGCTGTGATCTCCCGCCGGAGTTACTGACTCAATACTGCAATCAATAACCGCAAGTGCTCCTGCAAGCACCGGCATGCCACTTGGAGATTCCGTCCAATCAAGGCCATCGAAACGAGTGGACATGCCACCCTCTGGTTCGCGCGCGAATCGCCAACATAACTCTGCCTGCTCACTCGTCAGCACATTCGCGCAGAATGCTTTCCCCTCGGCAATATGCGACCAACTTCGCGAGGCATTACCAGGAAAAAAACCGACCAATGGTGGATCGAGAGATACCGAAACAAAACTGCCGATCGTGATTCCTGATGGCGCGCCACTTGCATCCACACCAGTAACTACTACGACTCCAGTTGGCAGGTGCCCGAGCACATGTCGAAACCGTGTGCTGTCAAAGTTGGCTTCCATCGATGCAATGTTACCCAACTATGGTTTGGGCATGACCGCTCAGCACACCATTGAGTCACACGAAGTTTCCGCAAACGACTTGTCGTTCACTTATCTCGAATGTGGAACAGGACCACTCGCGTTATGTCTGCATGGTTTTCCCGACTCTGCTCACTCGTGGCGTCACCTACTTCCCGAACTCGCTTCTGCTGGTTACCGAGCGGTCGCTCCATTTATGCGTGGTTATTCCCCCACTTCCATTCCCGCAAATGGTGCGTATCAAACTGCAGCACTTGCAACAGACGCGAACGCATTGCACGAAAAACTTGGCGGTAATTCAGATGCCGTCATCATTGGCCATGACTGGGGTGCACCAGCTACCTATGGTGCAGCAATTCTGGAACCTTCGCGTTGGAAAACTGTTGTCGGAATGTCGGTTCCGCCATGGGGCGCAATGGGTAACGCGTTCATCTCTAATCTCGATCAAGTTCAGCGAAGTTGGTACATGTTTTTCTTTCAACATGGACTATCCGATTTTGTGGTTGGTGCAAACAATCTTGCTTTCATTGACATGTTGTGGAGTCAATGGTCGCCTGGGTATTTGGCTTCGCAAGATATTGCGAATGCGAAAGCAACAATCGCTACTCCCGAACATCTTGCGGCAGCACTTGGCTATTACCGTGCAACACTTGGGGCAGGGTATCGAGATCCTGCACTGAACGATGCTCAGTCACTGGTGCAAGGTGAAACCCCCCGACAGCCACTGTTGTACCTGCACGGAACAACAGACGGTTGCATCGGTACCGAGGTTGCACGCGACGCGGCAACTCGAGCGCCATCAAACGCGCGAGTCGAATTTATTGAAGGCGCTGGTCACTTCATGCAACTGGAACAACCGAAAAAAGTCAACGAGCTCATCGTTAATTGGGTGACAAGCAACGCCTCATAACGCCAGCCGCAACATTCCTTCGGTTTCTTCTATCAGTCCATCAATAAGCAAAGAATCAACAATCATCTCTGCTCGCTCGCGTTGATCGTTGAGTCCCATTGCTTTATCCGCGGTTTTTCTCGGAACCCCATTCCCGATCAGTGCTTTCATCAATTTCCCGCGGGCCTGTCGATTCGATCCTTCAAATCGCGATTGAGGTTTACTCGTACCTGCCGATGCGGGTGCCGGGTCCGTGCCACCAGAATTTCGCCACCCGCACGAAACAACTACTGGGCACTGTTCGCATTTTGGTGCACGCGCGGTGCAACAGGTTGCCCCGAAATCCATCAACACTTGATTCCACTCCCACGACAACCCAATTGGAACGATCAGGTCTGCAATTGTCTGAGTTTCCCGTTTCCCCAGTGGTTTATTCATCACGCGCGCAAACACGCGAGTGACATTGGTGTCGACAACTCCTACATCGACATGATCTGCAAATGCCAGCACTGCACGCGCCGTGTATTCACCGATACCCGGAAGCGCAAGAAGTAGTTCTAAATCTGCGGGAACCTGCGAGTGGTGATTGTGGACCATCAACTTTGCGGCTTCATGCAAATTGCGACAACGACGTGGATAGCCCAGACCTTGCCAGATGGTGAGTAATTCCGACAATGGCGCATCTGCACATTCACGTGGAGTTGGAAAAGCCTGTATGAAGGCTTGAAACTTTGGCACCACCCGATCAATCTGGGTTTGCTGCGACATCACTTCGCTCACCAACACGTGCCACCGATTTCTTGTGGCACGCCACGGGAAATCTCGTAGCTGCGGTAATCCCCACTGCAACAGTGGGTCAACAATGACGCTTAGCTCGTCCAGACGTCTTGACCGTCGTACGGACGCGCGCGCTTTGGCATAAATTCGCGCTTCCACACCATTACTCGCCTGCGGAAATAGCACACCTCTTTGCCGTCTTGGTTGAAACCTTTTGTCTCTACCGTTACGACTCCACGGTCATTTTTTGACTTCGACTCTTGAACATCGAGCACCCGTGTTTCAGCATGAATGGTGTCGCCGTGAAACGTTGGAAATTTATGCTGCAGTGTTTCCACTTCAAGGTTGGCAATTGCGGCGCCACTCACATCTGGAACACTCATTCCAAGCACAAGGGAATACACCAGGTTGCCAACAACCACATTTCGGCCTTGAACACTTTGCGATGCAAACCAATCGTTCGTGTGCAGTGGATGATGATTCATGGTGATCATGCAAAATAAGTGATCATCTGCTTCGGTAATGGTTTTTCCTGGCCAGTGGCGATACACATCACCAACCGTGAAGTCTTCTAATGCTCTTCCAAACGGGCGCTCATGAACTGTCATAACAACAAACTACTCCTCATCCTCGTCGAAGCCTTTGTAATCAGGAATTGGGAACTGACCCGTTCTATCGCGCGGCGCGTAGTGCTCCATAAATTCCATACGAGATGTCGGGTGTTCTGTTGCATCCCGTGCAACTCTGCGAAGAGGTTTCAATCTTTCGTTTCGTTCAATTGCAAAAGGCCCAACCCGCAATGTGAGGTACACAATCGCACCAAGAATTAGTGGTAGCCAATATTGGGCTATTCGATAAGACAGAACTCCGACAGTTGCTGTACTGCGGGTGAGTCCAAATCCCACCAACGTCGGAATATACACACCTTCAACAATTCCGAGTCCGCCGGGAGTGAGTGGGACGACTGCAAATATATTTGCAAGACCAAAAGCGACAGTGAGATTTCGAATGTCAAGTGTTACTCCGAATGCACGGAGAAACACCCATAAAGCAGCCATATCAAGCAGCCAATTCAACAGCGCCCAAAAGAACACCCGTTCTTTAAGCCCTCGCTCAGCTGTCAAACCTTGCAACCTGTTGCCCAATTCGCGCAACGTATTCGTTGCACGAGTTGGATTCATTCGCAGTTTGATTGCACACCAACGAATCACTCGCTCAGCTCTGCCTTGTCCGTCAATGAGTCCAACTATTAACAAAGTCGCTACAACCATCACAATGATTCCCAAAATTGCAGCGGTACCAAACGCGGCATTTATTCCTCGTCCAGGAATGGATGCGATAAGCCCAACCCACAGCAACAAATTAAGAACTACTGCAGAACCCAAACCAGCAGTTGCCAACGCAAATCCGGCATCCGGACCTGGCACCCCAGACATAGTCATTAGTCGAAAACCAAGTGCACTGCTTGCAGCACTTCCAGCGGGAAGCACTTCACTCACAGCTTTTGTACTCAATTGAATTCGGAACAATCTCCAAATGGAAATTTTGTGTCGAGAATCTCCCAAAGCGGCATGGGTTAAGAGCGAATAGGCAAAAAGTGCTGAAATCTCAAGGGCAATTCCAAGAGCTAACAGTGATGGACGCACACGAGAAAGTTCGGTCAGAGCTTTACCAAAACCAGGGATAAGCGGGAGCACGAAGAAATAGACAATGACTGCTGCGATCAGCCACTTCAAGGCAACAAGGGTTGACTTCAACCCACTTGAATTCGCCATGCCCGATACTGTAGACGCAGTTTCCTGCTCGGTTATGGCGATACTTCGCAAACTCACTAGCGTTTACCGAATGGCAACCCCTAAATCCTCTCCAACCCCAGATCTCACTCGGGCCGCCGAGGTGACTGATTTGGCTCGTCGCGTCGTCGGAAAAGGTGTGCGCACGCTTGCAGCTCTTGGCGGACCCGATGTGCACCAAGTACTTGCTTACGATCTGGCGCATTCTGCAGCAGCAGTTGAAACAGCACGTTCGCTTATCGACTACGGAGGCAAGGGCAACACTGAAGCGTTAATCACCTGTGCATTCGTTGCCGACATGTTGCACGAAGTAACTACTCGTCTGCTTGGTCGCGAAGACCTGTGGGGGGTTGAACAAAACCCACTGGCAGATGCACACGACTTCATGACCACATTTCGTGAGCCAGAATTTATGGCGTCGCTTGCATTTGTTGCTGGGCCTCGTCACCTTGAAGATGAATTTGAAATGGTGCAAGACACATTCCGCAGCTTTGCGACAAAAGTTATTGCACCACACGCAGAGCATGTGCACCGCCACAACGCAGACGTTCCGGAAGAAATCATTTCCGGACTCGCCGACCTCGGTGCATTCGGACTTTCAGTTCCTTCCGAATACGGCGGCTTCAGTGAAGGCGGCGATGGCGAATACATGGCTAACTGCATTGCCACTGAAGAATTGTCGCGAGCATCTCTAGGCATTGGCGGTTCGCTCATCACCCGTCCAGAAATTCTCACGCGCGCGCTCGTTAACGGCGGAACAGAAGCACAGAAACAAGAATGGTTGCCAAAACTTGCGTCAGCCGAAGTGATGGCTGCGGTTGCAGTGACTGAACCCGACTACGGAAGCGACGTTGCGAATCTCACCACTATGGCGGTGAAGGGAACGAATGAAGTAGGCGTCGAGGGCTACGTCATTAATGGCGTCAAAACCTGGTGCACCTTTGCAGCCCGTGCCAACGTATTGATGTTGCTTGCACGAACAGATCCGGATCGCAGTAAAACACATCGTGGTCTCAGCTTGTTTATCGTTCCTAAACCCCAGGGTGAAGCACACGGTTTCATGTTCAAGCAACCTGGCGGCGGAAAAATGGAAGGCCGACCAATTGACACCATCGGCTACCGCGGAATGCACAGTTACGAAATTGCTATTGAGAACTGGTTCGTTCCTGCAGACCATCTCATTGGCGAAGAGTCTGGTTTGGGTAAAGGTTTCTACTATCAGATGAGCGGTTTCGAAAACGGCCGATTGCAAACTGCAGCTCGCGCAGTTGGTGTCATGCAGGCTTCATACGAGTCAGCTGTCGAATACGCCAACAATCGCAAAGCATTTGGCCACAACATTGCCGAATACCAACTCACGCAAGTGAAACTTGGCCGAATGGCAGTCATCACCCAGGCTTCACGACAATTTTCCTACACCGTTGCCAAATTGATGGGCAAAGGCGAAGGCCAAATGGAAGCCAGCATGGTGAAGGCATATGTCTGCAAGGCCGCCGAATGGGTGTCCCGTGAAGCAATGCAAATTCACGGCGGTTTTGGTTATGCCGAGGAATACTCAGTCAGTCGTCTGTTCGTTGACGCTCGCGTGTTGTCCATTTTTGAAGGCGCCGACGAAACGTTGTGTCTGAAAGTGATTGCTCGCCGCTTGGTCGAAGAGTCAAACGCTAAATAAACGCAAGTAAGTCATGGAGCGAGCCAATGCGCTCGCAGTCATAACTGGCGTGATCGTTGTACGGGTCAAGCAAGATTGGGTGAATTCCCGCATTGCGAGCACCTTCAACATCATTGACGTATGAATCGCCAACATAGGCAATTCGATCGTTGCCGATCCCCTTGTCGTTCATGACCGCAATCGCATCGCGAAAAATTCCTGCATGCGGCTTGGCAGTTCCAATGACGTGCGAGTCGGTAACCACGAGCACTGGCACGCCAGCACCGGTTCCCACCTGACAAATGCACTGATTTGCAAGTGTTGCTTCAACTTGGCCACTGGCATTCGACACGATGCCAATCGGCAACCCTTGTAGGTGCATTCGCCACAATGCGGCGGCAGATTCAAGAATTGGATATCGCCACAAAAACGGAGAAAACATTTTTTGCAACTGTTTACTTGCTATTTCAGCAGCGGTTCCGGTTATTCCTGCAGCTTCTACGTAAGCATCACGATATGGATCCCAGCTAAAACCATCAATCGTTTCTTTGTCCGATTCGCGCGCAACTTTGTCGAGGCGTTCCATGCCTGCATAATGCGCCCGCATTAAACGCTCAATCGAACCGTCTCCACCGTGTGCACGAATAATCGTGCCAAGAGAAATTGGGTCAGGTAATAAAAAGATGCCACCGGCATCAAACAGAATCGCGTCGAAACGTTTGTTCACGCTTGTGTTGAGCGCTTACGCCCTGCACGCTCACCGCGCGAGATGAACTTCAATGCCATTTTGCGGCTGGCTTCGTCAATCATTTCGTTTCCAAACATGACCGCCCCCTTGCCTTCGCCTTCAGTGGCTTCTTTATAGGCATCAAGAATTGACCAGGCTTTATCGAACTGTTCTTGCGTTGGCGAGAACACGTCGTTCAACACGGTTACTTGGTCTGGGTGTAATGCCCATTTGCCGTCGTATCCAAGGATGCGCGAACGCATGCTGTATTCGCGAAGCGCTTCGCTATCGCGCACATGCAAGAACGGTCCGTCAATTACTTGCAATCCATTTGCTCGACCAGCCATCAAAATTTTGTTGTACACGTAATGGAAGTGGTCACCTGGGTACTCGTCGATCTTTACGCCACCAGTAAGCACGGGCATTTCCATACTTGCTGCGAAGTCGGCTGGTCCAAAGATGATGGTTTCAAGTCGTGGGCTTGCTGCACAGATTTCTTCGACGTTGATCAGTCCACGCGCGGTTTCAATTTGCGCTTCAATGCCGATGTGGCCGATAGGCAAACCTGCTGAAATTTCAACCTGACGTAGCAACATGTCGGTCGCCACGATCTGGGCAGCCGATTCAACCTTTGGCAACATAATTTCGTCAAGACGCTCACCCGCGTTGCCAACGACTTCGATGATGTCGTATGCAGTCCACTTGGTGCTCCAGTCGTTCACGCGAACGCACAACACCTTGTCGCCCCAGTCGTTACCACGAATTGCGGCTGCAATCTTTGCTCGCGACGCTTCTTTTTCTTTCGGAGCTACGGCATCTTCAAGATCAAGAAACACCATGTCGGCAGGAATTCCTGGGCCTTTACCCAGCATTTTTTCTGACGAGCCTGGAATTGACAGGCATGAACGGCGAGGAAGGTTACGTGAGCGTGCTGACATGGGTTACAGGTTACATCGCACTGCGCACGAGCATCTCAGTCGTAGGAGCACATTCGGCCACCACCGTCAATGAGGCATCTACTTTTCCAGTTGGTCCAATAACTGCTTGAAACAGATCTCGCGGAACAACATCCACTTCCGTGCGCCAAGGTCGTTGCGCATCGAAGTTGCGCGACTTCATGGACTCCCATAATTCTGCTGGCAACCGTGTTCCGCGTCGGGCGGTAACGAGAGCGGGCTTTTGTGCAACGTATGCAAGTGCGGCAACCCCGTGAGATCCTGCCGTCATTAAAAATTCGTCCGGGCCGCAGCCAAGAGCATCAAGCACGACTACATCGCTCAACTCAATTGCTCGTGCCGCGTGTTCGATCGACACACTTTCTGCTTCAACTTCAACACGTTCAAGTGCGTTCACTGCGCTGTCTGCTGAACCAAAAGAATCAATCACTAAAGCTTTGCAATCCCCACGCTGCACGAGTGCCTCAAGCGCGGTCGGACTCCACCCAACAATGCACACCACTTGTACGTGGGCAATTTCGGAAAGCAAATGGTCCGTCGTTGCATCCTTGTCAATTTCCGACTCAAGTTCATACAGTCGTTCAAACGGGTCAAGCGCCGTTAACGCCTGTGCACACAGCCACCACAATGGCGCACACGTTGGATGTCGCTCCACAATCCTCCGTGCGGCCAGAACCAAGCCTGCCGGCTCCATATGCAGCCCAAACAGCGCTTGTGCAGTCTCACTTACCAGTGCCACCGGGTCGGCTCCAGTGGCACGCGCCACATAGCGCAAATGCTCAATCGGGTGCATTGTTGAGACGCTAGTGCTCCAACTTGCTACCGTCTCATCCTGTGGCAAACGCACCTTCTCTCGACACCTCACTCAAACCCCTGAATGGCGAGGCTCGCCCTTTGCGCGAATGGCTGACGACATTCCACCTCACTTCCATCGTCATCGATCCCTACACAAACGAAAGTGCATGGATCCTCAAAACCGCAGGCCGAATCCTGCACCAATTTGCCGGCGCAGGAACTCGAGTCAATTTTGTCGTCACATCATCGGAAGCTGATGCCAAGAAATTCCTTGGTCCACTAGCTGATGAATTTCTCACCTTCACCGACCCAGACCGCGTGTTGGTCAAGCAACTCGGTCTCACCGAAATTCCTGCATTCGTATTTATTCAGTCAGATGGAACGGTGCCACAGTGCGCTCAAGGATGGAGTCCAAAGGCTTGGCGCGAAGTGTCTAACTACATAGCCGACACAGTGAAGTGGTCGCGCCCGCTCATTCCATCAGCTGGCGACCCAGGTACCTTCAAGGGCACACCGGCACTCGTGTAATGGCTAAGCCAACGCCAGCTCCTTTTGAATTTTCGGAGTTGCTCCCTCTTGGTGCAGATAATACGGAATACCGCTTCTTAGGCAACGAAGGTGTTTCAACGTTTGAAACAAGCGAAGGAACGTTTCTTAAAGTTGACCCTGCTGCAATCATCAAGCTCACCGAGCACGCCATGCGCGATATTGCACACCTGCTACGCGGAAGTCACTTACAGCAGTTGGCCAACATCATGGTTGACCCTGAGGCCAGTGATAACGATCGATTTGTAGCGCTCGATTTGCTGAAAAACGCAAGCATCGCCGCTGGTGGTGTTTTGCCAATGTGCCAAGACACGGGCACAGCAATTGTGAAAGCCAAAAAGGGCCAATTCGTATTTACCGGTGGCAGTGACGAGAAATCAATTTCGCGCGGCGTGTACAACACGTATCTCACGAGCAACCTTCGCTACAGCCAACTTGCACCGCTGTCGATGTACGAAGAAGTAAACACCGACACCAACCTGCCTGCCGAAATCAAAATCTCTTCTGTTGACGGTGATGAATACAAGTTTCTATTCATAGCAAAAGGCGGCGGTTCGGCGAACAAGAGTTACTTGTTTCAAGAAACCAAAGCACTGCTCAATGAAAAATCGTTGCTGCCTTGGGCATTTGAAAAAATGAAAACACTTGGCACTGCAGCATGCCCTCCTTATCACTTGGCAATTGTTATTGGTGGAACTTCAGCTGAAAATGCACTCGAAACTGCCAAACTCGCAAGCACCCACTACCTCGATTCATTGCCAACATCGGGTAGCAAACTTGGACACGCATTTCGCGACCTTGATCTCGAGCAAAAAATGCTCACGTTGTCGCAGCAGACTGGCATTGGTGCGCAATTTGGTGGCAAGTACTTCTGCCACGATGTGCGCGTTATTCGCCTACCACGTCACGGCGCGAGCTGCCCTGTCGCTATGGCGGTCAGCTGCAGCGCCGATCGTCAAGCCCTTGGCAAGATCAACAGTAAAGGCATCTTCCTCGAACAACTTGAAACCGACCCTGCTCGTTTCCTTCCAGAAATTACCGAGGAACATCTAGCCACTGAAGTTGTAGCAATTGATCTCAATATGTCAATGTCAGAAATTCGCGACACACTTTCGAAGTACCCAGTAAAAACGCGAGTCATGCTCACTGGTCCAATGGTGGTGGCTCGCGATATTGCCCACGCCAAAATTAAAGAACGACTCGATGCAGGCGACGGACTTCCGCAATACATGAAAGACCACTGTGTGTATTACGCAGGTCCTGCCAAAACGCCAGCAGGATTTGCCTCGGGTTCATTTGGTCCGACTACTGCCGGTCGCATGGATAGCTACGTTGCAGACTTCCAAGCAGCGGGTGGAAGTTTTGTCATGTTGGCCAAGGGCAATCGGTCAAAGCAGGTCACGGATGCGTGCAATACCTACGGCGGGTTTTACCTCGGCTCAATTGGTGGCCCGGCTGCCCGACTTGCCCAAGACTGCATCACCAAAGTGGAAGTACTCGAATATGCAGAGCTTGGAATGGAAGCAGTGTGGAAAATTGAAGTACGAGACTTCCCTGCATTCATCGTGGTTGACGACAAAGGCAACGACTTCTTTGATGCAATTAACGCCAACACTGGCGTGAAATTAACTATTCGCTAGTTAATCGTTATCGCTTGAGCAGCGACTTCAACATTTCGCGCGTGTCGTGCTGCTCGTCAGGATTTGCGCCAAACTCCACACCACCGAAATCGGTTACTCCAATTTCTTGCATAGCTGCAACCTTGTCGAACACTTCGCTTGCTGAACCAATAATGGCAACATCTGCTGGACCTGCTGCACCTTCGTGATCGAGCATTGCTCGGTAACTTGGCAATTGTCCATACACCGCAAACGTCAGCGCTGCGCGAGCGCGAGCGCCTTCAACGTCTTTCGTTACGCATACGGGAAGCGCTGCAATCACGCGAGGCTTTGGCTTTCCTAGTTTGTCAGCGGCTTCATTAATTGTTGGAACAGTGAGCGTGCGCAATGTTTCTGGTCCTGTGCACCATGTCAGCGTTCCTTGCGTCATGGCTGCAGCAAGCCTCAGCATTTGTGGCCCAAGTGCGGCAACAACCACTTCGCAACTTTGTGGTTTGCCGATGGTCAGCTCTGCATGTGTAGTCAATGTTTCTCCGGCAAACGACACCTTTTGATCGTGAATCAACGGCATCAGAATTGATAGGTACTCCTTCATGTGGCGCAAAGGCTTATCGAACGAAAGATTCAGCATTCCTTCTATGACCACTTGGTGACTCAAACCGATACCCAAGCACAAGCGACCACCACTTGCCTGATTTGCAGTTAACGCTTGCTGCGCCAACATCATCGGATGACGCGGGTAGGTAGGAATGACGCTGGTACCAAGTTCGATGCGTGGAACTTCGTGGCCCACAACTGAAAGCGTGCTGAGTGCATCAAGACCAAAAATTTGTGACTGCCAATAGGAGGCGAAGCCGTCTTTTTCTGCAGCTTTTACTTCTGCAAGCACTCCATCTACTGTGCTGTCATTATTTGAACCAAAAATTCCTATATTCATGCGATTTGTCATGGCGCAACAGTAGTTGCCACTGCGCCACCCGGCGCATCTGTTGTCACGGTTTCAGCCGGAATTGTGGTTGGCATCGCTGCTAATACTTTTGAGTCATCTTGGAAAACCGAAGGCAAACATTGACCGTTACCCCGGTCGTGTGCAAATTCAAGCGAGCGCGCAATAGCCGTTGCAAATACAGCTCGCCCATCTGCTGTTAAGTGAATTCCATCATTCCCAATTAGACCATTGTTTCTTGCCACTGCGGCCCAATCCAACACCGTAACGTTTCCATACTCGGCGGCAACACGCTTGATGATTTCATTAATCTGCAATTGCTTCGGTCGAAACTCAGCAGTAGTCAGCACAACGAATGGATGTTCCGACAACACATCAAACATTTCGCGCAGTTTTTCTTCGTAACCCGTCATGTTGTCGTCGTTATTTGTGCCAAGAAATACCACTGCGGTATCCCAACCTTCTTCCCAACGTCGACCTAAAACTTTGGAACCAAACCCGATGAACTCGCCTGCTTGGGCTTCGATGGCAACTTGCCAACCAAGTTTGGTGAGCGTGTTGCACATTTCATTGCCATAGCGGCTCGATGTTGAGGCCAAAATTGAGTCGCCAATCATGAGCACCCGATTGCCTTTTATTTGTGGCCCAATCATCTTGCCAATTAATTCTGGAAACGTCAGGTTCACGCCATCGGGCAAGGTAATTAGCGAGTTGAAATCGCCACCAGGAATGCGACCAACGCCACTCAAATATTCGTTGCGGTTAACCATAAATCGATACGCACCAAATGAAATGATGCCTACTAACAACGTCGCAATGACGCCAGCAAAAAAGCCGTTGCGACGCATTTAGTCCTTGCGCTGCTCACGAAGTTCGTCACGAATCGACGCCAACAGTTCGTTCGTGGTTTCTTCTGATTTTGCATCATGGAATCGGCCATATGCCTTAATCACGAAGAACATCACCGTGCTCACCATAAGAAAATTCAAGACTGCTGTCAGCAGTCCACCTACGGGAATAAAACTTCCGTTCAGCGTGAGGCCTTTGTCGTTGAAGTTTGGGCGATTTCCACCAAACACCGCACCAACTAATCCGCCAAGAATGCCTTGATTATTCTTGCCGTCGCCTGCAACCGCATCAATAACCGTTTTGAAGGTCGCGCCCATTACAAACGCAATCGCAACGTCAACAACACTTCCACGATTAATGAATTTCTTGAAATCGTGCACAATGCCGCTTGTCTTCAGGGGTTTCGACATACCTACACAGTAGTTGCCGAACGTTTTTTTATGCGGGGTTTTCGCTCGTATCTAAGTCACTGAACTGATCAATATTGCGCAATGAGGGGAATCCCAACCACCACACTCCAACAATTGCCACAGTGGCAATGCCACCTCCGATAACCGCCGCAGGAGTTCCAAATGCTTGTGCCGCGATACCAGATTCAAAAGCGCCCAATTCATTTGTTGCCCCAATGAACACATTTTCAACAGCGGAAACTCGACCACGCTTTTCATCAGGTGTGACAAGCGGAACAATCGATCCACGAATAAACACGCTCACCATGTCTGCTGCGCTCAACACAACCATGGCGATAAATGCAATGGTGTACGAATGCGTGTCGCCTAACACGATGGTTCCCAATCCAAACACTCCGACAGCAATCAGCAGTGAGCGCCCAACATTGCGACGAAGTGGTCGAATTGCAAGAAATGCAGCCATGGTCGCTGCGCCTATTCCACCAGCGGCACGCAGCCATCCGTACTTCACATCGCCAACATGCAATTGCTCTTCAGCGATAACAGGCAACAATGCAACTGCACCACCAAACAACACAGCAAACAAGTCAAGTGAAATTGCGGCCAACAAAATTGGTGTGCGGCGAATAAAACGTAGCCCTTCCATTGCTGAGTGCAATGAAACTTTCTCATTGGGGTCACGCGGTGCAGGTTCACGCAAATATTTCACTCGCAAGATTCCAACGATGCCAATGACAATCAAAACCGATGTAGTTGCATACGCAATCCACGGATCGGCGCTATAGAGAAACCCTGAAGCGGCAGGACCAAGGATCATTGCTGACGTCCAGACGGCAGAACTCATCGCAATGACTGGTGGCAGTCCGCCATCTGGTGCAATCATCGGATATATCGATCGTGTCGCTGGCGATAAAAATGCGCGACACGAACCAAACACAACGCCGACGGCGAAGAATGGCCACACTGCCGGATGGGCATCACCACGAATTGCGAGCGAATACCCCACCAATGTGAGCGCACACAACAGCTCGCCGGTCAACGAAATTGCCGCAACATATTTGCGGTTATACCGATCGGCCACACTGCCACTCACAAACACCAATAGTGCAATCGGGCCAAACTCTGCAAGCCCCAACCAACCAATGTCGAGTGATCGCCCGGTGATGTCAAAAATATGTTTGCCAAGCGTTGCCGCCTGCAACATCACCCCAACATAGAAAGCAAAGCTCGAGGTGAGCATGCGGCGAACCGATGAGGATTTGAGTACATCCCGCGCTGTAAGTTGCGGGGTGGGATCGGAACTGCTCACAGACCGTAAACCCTAATCAACCGGAAGGAACCGTCATGTCATCGCTGGCTAAGGACACCCAATGGGTAGATGCAATTGACCAAGCAGAGCTAGTTCGCTCTGGAAAAGTTTCACCAGTTGAACTCCTCGATGCGGCAATTGAGCGAGCCGAGCAACTCAATCCAGCGATCAATGCGCTCACCTACACCTGGTTCGACAAGGCGCGCGACATCGCACGAAATCTTCCCACCCATTCAACAATGCCCCTACGTGGTGTGCCGTTCATTTTGAAAGATCTTCACGCAGCCATGAAAGGCATGCCGCTTTCAAATGGCAACAAAGCAATGCGTGCTGCCTCTTTGAACTCTGAATACACAGCAGAAATTGTTCAGCGTTTCATGAATGCTGGTCTCGTTATTTTCGGGCGTGGAAATTCTCCGGAGTTTGGCAGCGTGCCAACTACAGAACCTGAAGCCTGGGGACCAACTCGTAATCCATGGGACACAAGCCGCATGGCTGGTGGATCAAGTGGCGGAAGCGCAGCAGCAGTTGCTGCCGGAATTGTGCCAGCCGCTCACGCAACTGATGGCGGCGGTTCGGTTCGTATTCCTGCTGCGTGCTGCGGTCTCGTTGGACTCAAAGTAAGTCAAGGCCGAATTACTGCTGCACCATTTCGTGATGAGACAAACCTTGGTGTCGAACTTGCAGTAAGTCGAACGGTGCGCGATACGGCAATGCTTCTCGACATCACACAAGGTCCCGCAGTTGGTGATCGCGTCATTGCACCACCACCGTTGCGACCGTATGTTCAAGAAGTCGGAGCACCGGCAGGGAAATTGAAAATTGGATTTCTCGATCATCGACCAGTTCCCGGTGATATTGACCCAGAGTGCGCCGAAGGTGTGCGCGCCGTGGCAAAGGTGCTCGAACAACTTGGTCATCATGTTGAAGCGGCGTGGCCAAAAGCCCTTGAAGATCAATCGTTCGCTCCCAAATTCACATCGCTATGGAGCACCAATATGTCGGTCGCGCGCGAAGGTGTCGCCGCTTTGCTCGGACGCGAGGTGACGAAAGATGACTTTGAATTAGTCAACTGGACAATGGCGGAATATTCAAAGCATGCGTCGGCAACTGATTACGCAAATGCAATCCTCTCCACTTCGCACTATCGCCGTGCTGTTCAGCAATGGTGGGCAGACGGTTGGGACATCCTGTTAACCCCAACAGCCGGAAGAGTTCCGTTGCCTATCGGTTCGTTTGACAACGATCCGAGTGATCCGATGAAACCGATGAAAGTTGCTGCAGATTTCGTGCCGTTTACTCCAGCGTTCAACACCAGCGGACAACCAGCCATCAGCTTGCCATTGCATTGGACCGCAGAAGGCATTCCTGTAGGTATGCAATTGGTTGCGGCTTACGGTCGCGAAGACTTACTCATTCGACTCGCGTCGCAATTAGAAGCGGCAATGCCGTGGGCTCACCGTCGGCCGGTTGCTAGCCAACTGAAATAGCGGTGACAACACCCAAAGTGACAACTACCGTCACACGCTGCTGAGAAAAATCTGCGGTTACAGCAAAACTTTCGCCATCTCGCGAACCTACGCGATATGCCCAGCCAAGGTCAGCAGCACAATTTTCTGCATCTTTTTCTGCGAACCCAACAAGTAGCTGTGCACGCTCTGCAGTAATTGCAGTTTTATCTGCAACATCTGCTGCAGGACAAGTCACTACAGATGTCGATTTCTCAGAAGATGCGCATGCAACAAGAGCAAGTGATGCAACGACGATGATGACAAAACGTTTCATAAGTGATTTGCAGCCCCAACGGGATTCGAACCCGTGCCGCTACCTTGAGAGGGTAGTGTCCTAGGCCACTAGACGATGGGGCCAAGTAGCAATTCAAGGCTACCGATTGTCTTTCTCAATTGTCTCTAGTGTTAGTCCCGTGAAGGCTGTTGTAACAACGGGAAATGGCGGCTTTGACAAACTGCAGTATTGCGATGTTGCCATGCCCGAACTTGGCGCTGGCGAAGTGCTCATCAGGGTTCTCGCTGCAGGTGTAAACAACAACGAAATTAATACTCGTCTTGGTTGGTATTCAGGCGGTGGTTGGCACGTCCCCACCCCGTTTCCGTTTGTTCAAGGAACTGATTGCTGTGGTGTCGTCACCCAAACCGCCGACTCTGTTCATGCTCAATTACTTGGCAAACGAGTACTCGTACGTGCATGCATGCGCCCCAACGGTTTTGATTCGACGCTCAACATTTGGATGGGGTCAGACTTTGACGGCGCGTTTGCGCAATACGTCAAAGTTCCTGCCACTGAAGTATTCCCTATTGAAACATCCTGGTCTGATGCCGAACTTGGCTCAATTCCCTGCAGCTATGGGTCAGCAGAAAATTTGGTGCAACGTGCACATGTAGTTTCCGGTGAACATGTATTAGTCGCCGGTGCATCCGGCGGAGTCGGCTCGGCAGTAGTTCAACTGGCAAAACTACGCGGAGCAACCGTTACTGCCATCGTTGGAAAATCCAAAATGGACGAAGTACTCCGCGTTGGTGCCGATTTTGTGATCGACAGAGATTCAGACCTCGTAAATGAACTTGGCGACGAATGCCTCGACGTCGTCATCGATGTTGTCGGCGGCCCACATTTTGAGGACGAACTGAAGGTGCTGAAACGTGGTGGAAGGTACGCATCAGCGGGTGCTATTGGCGGTCCACTTGTCAATCTTGACCTCCGAACCATGTACCTCAAGGACCTCACGCTCATTGGCTGCACTGCGTGGGATGAGCCGGTGTTCCCGCAACTCATTTCCTATATTGAGTCGAATCTCATCAAACCGTTAGTTGCAAAAACTTTTCCACTCAAAGATATTGCTCACGCACAAAAGGAATTTTTAGAAAAGACACACGTCGGCAAATTCGTGCTCATTCCGCCGCACGACGAGTAGACAATTTGTTGGGGAGCAAGGAATCGAACCCTGAATAACAGAACCAGAATCTGCTGTGTTGCCAGTTACACCACTCCCCAGAGTGACGACTGAAGGATATCGGCAACCTTAAATCGACCGCAATGCCGTCCTGCTCAATTAGTCAATCTGTCGAGTGCCTTAAACCCAATGACATTGGCAAGCGAAAGCCCTAGGCCTTCATTGATCATTCGCCTTTTTTCCGCCCCTCCCGAGACCACTGAATGCTCGTTAGGAGAAACATACGCAGTAAGTCCAAGGTCTTGAGCCACCAAACGAGAGCGGAGTGCATGATATGGGTCGGTCACAATTTCAACTGACGAAAGCCCACGGCTGTGCAAAATCTGTGCAACACCCTGCAGTGACTGCAGCGTTGTGGAACCAACATCTTCCATCGCAATGAACGATTCAGGTATGCCATGTGCAACGAGATAATCGGCAGAGGCTCTTGCTTCCGTGAAGCGATCACCTGGCTGATTTCCGCCAGTCGTTATCACCAATTGCGCAATGCCTGTACTCCACAGCGCAAGCACATGATCAAGACGAGCCTGCAATTGCGGAGAAGGCTTTCCGTCATACTGCGCAACGCCCATGACGACGATTGCATCAACAGGTTGCGCTTGATCACCGCGCCCAACTGCCCAAACTTGAGCAATGTTCAGTACGAAATACAAACACCCCGCAGCAACAAGCACCGCAATTGTGCCTGTGCGTTTCATGGCGATGTTTTAGCCAGCAGCTCGCGCAAGCGCAGCACGAATTCGGCGCAATGACTCTTCGCGGCCAAGTAATTCAATTGGTTCAAACAATGGCGGACCGACAGTGCGCCCAGTTATCGCAATACGCAACGGCCCTTGCAATTTGCCCAGTTTCACTTCGTGTTGAGTGCCAACTGCTTCTACTGCAACCTTGATATTTTCTGCGTTCCACTCGATTGTTTCCAATGCCGTTGCAATTTCAGACAACGTTGGCATTGCGAAATCTGCACTAAACGCTTTCGTAAAGGCAGCTTCGTCAATTGGAGGCTCGGCCAAGAATAGGAAGTCCACCATGGCCACCACTTCTGCCATCACCACCACTCGCGTTTGCACCAGTGGCGCCATTGCAGCAAATACTTCTGGCTTATACCGATCGACTGGCCATGTAGCCGCCGAACTCGTCAGCACTTCATTTGCCGCCGCAACGAAGGCGTCATGCGTCATCAAGCGAATGTATTCGCCATTGAATGACTGCAATTTTTTAATGTCGAAAAATGCCGGCGAATGATTGACGTCTTCCAAACGAAATTCGTCCTGAATCTTTTGCAATGGAACAATTTCGGTGTCGCCACTTGGCGCCCAACCCAGCGTCATTAAATAGTTCACCATTGCATCGGGCAAAATTCCCTCTTCGCGATATTGCTCGACTGCAACTTTGTCGCGGCGCTTTGACAACTTCTTGCGTTGCTCGTTCACCAGTACTGGCACGTGCGCCCACACTGGCGGCGTGTGGCCAAGTGCGTCCCACAACATTTGTTGCTTTGGGGTATTTGGCAAATGTTCTTCTGCGCGCACCACATGCGTGATGTTCATGGTGATGTCATCGACCACGTTGGCAATCAGAAACACTGGAGTGCCATTGCCGCGCAACAACACAAAATCTTCAATCGTGGCGTTTTCAAATTCCACTGCCCCGCGAACCGTGTCATGCACGATGGTCTTTCCTGCGGGAACACGGAACCGAAGGACATGACCTGGACCTGGGCCAAGTTTGCGGTCGCGTGAAAATCCGTCGTAGCCATTTAGACCGGCAGCTTTTGCTCGTTCCTGAATTTGTTCGGTGGTCTGGTCGCAGTAATACGCGTTTCCCGATTCGAACAACTTGTTTGCCGCGGCAACATGTTCTGCGGCATAGGTGGACTGGAAATACGGTCCTTCAAAATGCGGGTCGTTACTGTCGATACCAATCCACGCAAGCGCGTCAATGATTCCTTGCGTCCACTGCGGTTCATTGCGAGATTCGTCGGTGTCTTCAATGCGCAAGACAAACGTTCCATTGTGTTTCAGCGCAAGGAGCCAGTTGTATAGCGCCGTACGGGCACCGCCTACGTGGAAGTAACCAGTTGGCGATGGCGCGAAACGATAACGAGGAGTTACAGACATGTTCGTTCAGGCTATCTGAGCAAGGCACCTGCACCGAGCGAGCACTAAGTTGAGGCGCATGACAATTGGATCTCAAGTCAATGTGTATGGCGAGCCAATCGAAACGTGTTGCACTGCTCCACTTACAGGTTGGTACCGCACTGGATGTTGCGAAACAGGTGGAGACGACACGGGCGTGCATACGGTTTGCGCGGTGATGACCGATGAATTTCTTGCATTCTCAAAGTCGTGCGGTAATGACTTGTCAACTCCAATGCCTCAATACGGTTTTGACGGACTAAAGGCCGGCGACCATTGGTGTTTGTGCGCATCACGTTGGCAGGAAGCGTTTGATGCGGGGATGGCTCCGAAGGTAAACCTCCGTGCAACCCATGTGCTCACTCTTGAATTTGTGAACCTTGCAGATTTAGAAAAGTTTGCGCTGTAACTAAATAAATTCCATAGCGCGATGAGCGCCTGTAGGAAGCTGCACGTCAATTACTTCGTTTGGCGAAACGGTTCCGCTGGCTACCACAACCGCAAGCACACCAACTGGTCGACGAAATGCGCCACTTTCATTTTTCTCACGCACCGCAGCGAGCAATCCGTCTTGAAAACCATTGAGCTGTTTGCAGGGTGTACGAATTCCCGTCAATTCAACTGCTGCCCCGCTTGCAAACACCAAACGAGTTCCATGCGGAAGCGAAGTGAGTTGCATTCCGCTCGTGGTGATGTTTTCACCCATCGAGCCACGTTCGACATTGAATCCTTCAAGGCGAAGTTCTTCAATAAGTTCGCTCGCAATGAGATGCACTTGACGCAGATTTGGTTTTTCTGGTTGCTTGCGACGTAAATACGAATGTTTCACCGTCGCACCGGCATGCGCGTCACCCTGCACTCCGATACCTGCAACGAGCTCTATCGAACTTTGCGTTTGTTTCGTGAATGTATGTTCTGGTGAAAGATGAACACCAACCACCGATGTGGGCATCAGTTACGCGCCGGTGAGTGCACGCCATGACATTGGCGTAACTGCGGTGAGTTGTTCGATGGAAAGCTGGTACGTCGTTTCCGGAACGAGCCCAGTTATTTCTCGAACTTCGTAGTACGAATGCGCCGCATCGGCTACTCCTGAAAACAGTTCCTTGCGACGAGTGAGCAAATCTGCGGGCACGGTGTCTACAAGCCAGCCCCAAATAGTGAGCGCAAACGTGAGGTCATGCATCACTGGCGCGCGTCCGTACATCGATGCCCTACGCAACGCAATACCGATTGACCCGCGAATGGCGTCATCTACTGACTCGCCTGCTTGCACCTTGATCTTGTTTCGCGCAACGCGTGCAAGCGTGAGGATGTAGCCCTGGTCTGGGCCCTGATTACCCAAGCTCGCACCACGCGGCTGCTTGCCATCTATTTCTCCAGGACGATCTGGAGACCACGGCGCAGGAACGTGTAGTGGCGATTCATACGAACGCGGCGTCTGAGTTGCACTTACTGGAGCAAATTTTGGAGCAGCCATACTCCTGCGAGCCTACTTGGAATGCAGGAGGCCAAAGATGAGCGACTCTTCAAGTGCACGCCACGAGGCTTCAATGATGTTTGACGACACGCCAATCGTGGTCCAGCTGCGCTCGCCATCAGATGCATCCAGCAGTACGCGAGTGACAGCGCCCGTTGCAGATCCCGAGTCCAAGATACGCACCTTGTAGTCAGTCAAATGGACACGCGACAGCTGAGGGAATTTCTGCAACAAGGCAGCGCGCAATGCGGTATCGATTGCGTTGACAGGACCATTGCCTTCAGCAGTGCACACTTCGCGATGATCCCCCATCCATACCTTCACCGTTGCTTCGGTCGTAAAAGTTCCTGCTGATGATTCATCGGTGATGACCCGCATCGATTCGACGTTAAAGAAACTCTGTTCCCATCCGGTTGCGCGACGCATCAGTAATTCCAGCGATGCATCTGCTGCTTCGAAGTGATAGCCCTCATGCTCAAGTCGCTTCAGGTCATCAATTACCTGATTAACCGCAGGACCATCCATTGTCAGTCCAAGTTCTTCTGCCTTCATGGTGATGGTTGCACGACCAGCCATTTCGCTCACGAGAAAACGCGTTCCGTTACCAACAAGTTCTGGCGCGATGTGCTCGTAGGCATCTTTTGCCCGCGAGATTGCTGAAACATGTAGCCCGGCTTTATGCGCAAATGCCGAGGAACCAACGTATGGAGCCTGCGGATTCAACGGACGATTAAGCACTTCCGCAACAAAATTACTTACGGTGGTGAGGCGCTCGAGTCGGCCTTCTGGCAAACACTCAAAACCCATCTTCAATTGCAAGTTTGGAATGACGGTTGTCAAGTTTGTATTGCCGGTGCGCTCGCCAAGACCATTCAATGTTCCCTGCACATGGCGCGCACCACTTTGCACTGCTGCAAGTGAGTTTGCAACCGCACAGCCTGTGTCGTCGTGGCAGTGAATGCCAATAGTTGCGTCATCGCCAATGTGCTTCTTCACTTCGCCAACAATGTGCAGCACATCGTTCGGCAGTGATCCACCGTTGGTGTCGCACAACACCAAGTGGGTTGCACCACCGATGATTGCGGCCTCCAAAACGCGCAGTGAAAATTCTGGGTTCGATTTGAAGCCATCAAAGAAATGCTCCATATCGACGAGCACGCGGCGATCATTGGCTGTCAGATATTTCACCGAGTCCGACACCATGGCTACACCTTCGTCGAGCGTGGTCTGCAACGCATGCACAACGTGATAGTCCCACGCCTTGGCAACAATGCACACAGCAGATGTTTGTGCCTCGATCAAATTTCGTAGCGTCATGTCATCGTCAACCTTGCCAAGTGGACGTCGAGTTGAACCAAACGCAACCATGGCAGACGTCGTGAAGGTCAATTCCTTTTTTGCACGAGCAAAGAATTCAATGTCTTTCGGGTTCGCACCTGGCCATCCGCCTTCAATAAAGTGCACACCCAAATAGTCCAGTTGTTCTGCAATGCGCAACTTGTCTTCAACGCTTGCCGATACGCCCTCTACCTGCAAGCCATCGCGCAATGTGGTGTCAAACACTTCTACAAGTTGTTGCTTTGTCATCTGCTGCTCTTCTCTACTGTCGAATTTTGGGGATTAAAAAAGCCGCCCGAATGGGGCGGCTTGGGCGTACGTCGGGTGACGCACGCCTATCGAATAATGATGATCGCAATGCTGGACTGGATAGCTCCGAACTGATTCATGGCTCTAGTCTGACGCCTGAAATGGCGTTCACCAACCCGCTGGCCTCGTCCCTGTGAGGATGTCTGTGGATAAAGCCCTGCGGACGGTACTCCGCTTGTGGAAACGCCTGTGGAGAACCCTGGGGGAAACCCCCTCCAAGTCACCTCCGTGTAATACGAAGTCTGTTATTTCACGTATTCGAGCCAGTCGACATAGCGCGGGTCTTGCCCACGCACAGCCTTGGCATATACAGCAGCGATTGCCCGCGTCATTGGCCCTGGGCACGGCACTGGCCTGTCATCGACCGAACTCACCGAGCCAACTTCTGCTGCTGTTCCGCAGGCGAAGATTTCTTCGGCAATGTACAAATCGCTGCGCGCAATGTTGTCCACGCGAACTTCGTATCCCAAATCGCGAGCGATGCGAGTGACGCTATTTTGCGTAATACCCTCAAGCGCTCCGGCTGATGTTGGTGGAGTCAAAATAATTCCATTGCGAACGACGAACAAGTTCTCACCTGTGCACTCTGCAACCAAACCATTTGGAGCGAGCATGATGGCTTCGTCGTAACCAGCCTTCAGCGCTTCAACTTTGGCAAGCGATGAGTTCACGTAGTTACCAACAGTTTTTGCAGCTGGTGGCATGGTATTGTGATCGTGGCGCGTCCACGAAGCAATTTTCATGCGCACACCCTTTTCAACGGCATCGTCGCCCAAATAGGCGCCCCACGGCCAGCACGCAATGGCTACTTCGGTTTTGCACGGCGTGGTGTTCAAACCCATTTCGCCGTATCCGTAATATGCAAGCGGACGGATATAGCAAGCAGGTAATCCCGTTGATGCAACAGTGTCCTTCACAGCTTGAACAAGTTCTTCAAGCGTGTACGGCATTGGCATTGCCAAAATTTTTGCTGAGTTAATGAATCGCTGCATGTGCTCGGTAAGGCGGAATACTGCCGGACCCTTATCGGTTTCATACGCGCGAATACCTTCAAACACGCCGGTGCCGTAATGCAGTGTGTGCGTGAGCACATGAACTTGTGCCTTGTCCCAATCAACAAGCTTTCCGTTCATCCAAATCTTTGGTGTCGTGGTAATCGGCATTGGCGTCCCCTTATTTAAAAATGTTGATAAAACTTAGCGTTACTTGCCCGCAACTCGGGCTGCAATTTCGTCGCCAATTTGCGATGTAGTGCCAGCACTTGGCTTTTCGCAGGCGGCACGCAACTTGGCTGCCCCAGCATGCTCACCCAGGAACTCCAGCATGTGGGCCGCTGACAGAATGGCCGCAACCGGATTTGCCTTGCCCGTGCCAACGATGTCTGGCGCCGAGCCGTGAACAGGTTCGAACATTGAAGGTCCAGTGCGCTTCGGGTTCAGGTTGGCCGAAGAGGCAACGCCAATTCCACCACTTACTGCTCCACCGAGGTCAGTCAAAATGTCGCCGAACAAGTTGTCGGTCACAATCACGTCATAACGCTGCGGGTCTTGCACAAAATAAATACATGCCGCATCGACGTGGTTATATGCAGTTCCAACCTCTGGGAAATCTTTAGCAACCGAATTGACCGTGCGCTGCCACAAATCTCCAGCAAAAGTAAGCACGTTCGTTTTGTGCACGAGTGTGAGATGTTTGCGTTCGCGTTTTGCAGCCAACTCAAATGCGTAACGCACACAACGCTCAACGCCGTGTGCGGTATTCACGCTGCCCTGTGTAGCCACTTCAAACGGCGTGCCTTTGCGCAACACTCCACCTTCGCCAACATATGGTCCTTCAGTGTTCTCACGAATCACCACGAAGTCGTGCGACTGCGTGTGGCCTGGCGCCACTCCAGCGAATGGACGCTGATTGATGTACAAGTCCAATTCAAAACGCATCTTCAATAACAAGCCGCGTTCAATTACTCCTGGTGGTACCGCAGGTGTACCTACAGCGCCCAACAAGATGGCGTCAAACTTGCGCAGTTCGGTAAGTGTTTCATCCGACAACACTTCGCCATCGCGCAAGTAACGAGCACCGCCAAGATCAAAACTTGTGGTCGCTAAATCAATTCCAGCGGCCTTCACCACCTTCAGCGCTTCAGTAGTGACTTCTGGTCCAATGCCGTCTCCGCCGATAACTGCAACGCGATGAGCTTGTGATGATTTCGCAGACATAGTAATGCTCCATCGTAGGGTGGATTTTGTGCAGATAGCCTTGATCCGTATGGCTAAGCACCAACTCTCGAAGTCCACATTTGACCGTATAAAGGCCGAATTTGACGACCTCACCACCCGCGGGCGCATTGATGTAGCCAACAAAATTGAGCGTGCACGCGAACTTGGCGACCTCAAGGAAAACGGCGACTATCACGCGGCTAAAGACGAGCAGGGCCACATGGAAGGCCGCATTCGCCAGATCGAATCCATTCTTGAAGACGCCGAAGTGGTGTCCCCGGCCCCTGATGGTGTTGTTGGACTTGGATCAATTATCGCCATTGTTTACGACGGCGATTCAGACTGCGATGCCGAGTCGTACCTCATTGGCCATGTTGAAGAAAAACCAGACACAAAAGATGTCAGCGTGATGAGTCCCTCGTCGCCGCTTGGCTCTGCGCTACTTGGCGCCAAAGAGGGCGACATGGTTTCTTACGAGGCACCAAACGGAATGCTCAAAGTAAAAGTGTTGTCCACAAAGTCTCAGAAATAGTTCGGAGATCATGGCGCTTCCTCCCGGTCGCTTAATCGAAATTCCTGGTCGCGGTCAAACTTTCATTCGTGAAGTGCAAGGCCCAGACAACGCACCTACTCTCATTTTGTTGCACGGCTGGACAGCAACAGCCGACCTGAATTGGTTTACGTGCTTCGAAGAACTCGGCAAACACTTCAACGTGGTTGCACTCGATCATCGCGGCCACGGACAAGGAATTCGCTCGCGCAGTTCATTTCGACTTGAAGACTGCGCAGACGACGTGGTTGCACTCGCCGATGCACTGGGCATCAACACGTTCATACCGGTTGGGTATTCAATGGGTGGGACCATTGCACAACTCATTTGGAAGCAACACGAGCATCGCGTAAACGGACTGGTGTTGTGTAGCACCGCGCCAATTTTTGCAAAGTCGCGCGAAGAACGGCTTGGCTTTCTTGGGCTCACAGGACTTGCAGCAATTGCTCGATTCACTCCAACGCAAACCGTGGACTGGATAACTGAGCAGGTGTATTTACAGCGCAAGTCTGAAGGAATGGACCAATGGGCACTCGACGAAATGTCGGGTCATGATTGGCGTCAAATTCTTGAAGCCGGAAAAGAAATCGGAAGTTTCAATTCGCTGAAGTGGCTGCCTTCAGTGGACGTTCCCACATCAGTAGTAATCACCACACAAGATCAGGTCATTCCACCAGAGCGCCAGCAGCGACTACTGGACTTATTAAAAGATGTTGACGTGCATTTGGTCGATGGTGGGCATAACGCCATTTATACCGAGCAGCGCACGTACGTTCCAAAACTTGTCGCTGCATGCACCAGCGTGTATCAGCGGGCGCTAAAGAATTAAGCGACGATCGTTTCTAGATCTAGCCCAATATCCAGCACTTTTGCAGAATGCGTCAGCGCACCAACTGAAATGTAATTCACACCAGTTGCGGCAACACTCTGCGCATTTTCCAAAGTAAGCCCGCCGCTTGCTTCAAGCACCACTGCGCGACCTGTTGATGCGAGATGTTGCGCAGCAACCGAAACCGCTTCGCGCAACACTTCCGGTTTCATGTTGTCGAGCAACACCAAGTCGGCACCTGCGGTAAGCGCTGTGCGTAATTGATCAATCGTGTCGACTTCAATTTCCAACACAATTGCAGGCGCAGCGGCACGAACTGCGGCGAATGCTTCTGCAACTCCGCCTGCAGCAACTATGTGATTGTCCTTTACTAACGCAGCATCGGAAAGCGACATGCGGTGGTTCACGCCGCCGCCACAACGCACGGCATATTTTTCGAGCGCGCGCATTCCTGGAGTCGTCTTTCGAGTGTCGCGCACCTGTGCATTGGTCGATGCAATGGCATCAGCCCATTGGCTAGTTGATGTAGCAACGCCAGACAAATGGCCCAATAGGTTCAGCGCAGTGCGCTCTGCTGTGAGTAACCCGCGAGTTGGTCCTTCAACGCTTGCCACTCGAGTACCAGGCTGAACACGCGCTCCATCCATAACCAGCTGTTTGAATACGACTTGCTCAGCGCCACACACCATGTCGAATACCGCACCAGCAACGGCCAAGCCTGCAATACATCCAGGTTGACGCGATGCAAAAACGCCTGAACTTCGCTGATGAGCAGGAACTGTGGAATTCGTGGTCACGTCGGGACCATTGTGCAGGTCCTCGTCTAACGCAACAGAAATAAGACGACGCACAGCATCAACATCTAAACCGGCAGCTGTTAATTGCTGTGCAGACTCATCAGAAAGTTTGTGGTGCAACATGGTTATGCCTCGGTCGGAATTCCACTAATTGACAACGAACCATTGCGCAAAGAAACTTCTAAGTGACGCACCCATATTTCACGTTGCTCCGCTGTGTCCGTACGTCGATGACAACCGCGACTCTCCGTGCGTGCAAGCGCGCTTGCCGCAACTGCTGTCGCAACAGTCAAAATATTGGTTGCTTCAAAATTGCGTCGCGAAGGCAAAATTCGCGCATCAACTTTTTCAGCTGCAATTGCCAAAGCGTCTAGCGCATGTTGCAAACCTTCGGGTTTACGAAGTACACCAACGTGCTTGCTCATAAGGGTTCGCACATGGGTGCGCAGTGAGTCATCGAGTAAACCCACCACGTCTGATTCGGCAGAATCTTCTGGCTCAACTCGCTCAGGAATTTTCCACGCCAGGTTCCGTCCAACGCGTGTTCCCACTACCAAGCTTTCAGTAAGCGAGTTGGAAGCTAATCGGTTTGCACCATGCACACCCGTGTATGCCACTTCGCCAACTGCATACAGTCCGTCTACTTCGGTCAAGCCATCAAGGTTTGAGTCAATGCCACCGCATGTGTAGTGCGCTGCAGGTGCAACTGGAATTCGTTGGGTAAGTGGGTCAATGCCGGCTGCACGACAAGCCTTGGTAATGAACGGAAAGCGTTCTTCGAAATTTTCAATACCCGTGGCATCAAGAAACACATGGTCATCAACGCCTGCTGGCGCTTGCGCCATGCGTGCACTGATTGCCGATGCCACCACGTCTCGTGGTGCAAGGTCTTCTTGCGGATGCACACCTTTCATAATGCGCTCGCCTGCCGCATCGAAAAGTATTGCGCCTTCGCCGCGAACTGCTTCGCTAATCAGCATTTGTTGTTGAGTCGAACTTGCCGAGTGCCACAAAACCGTCGGGTGAAACTGCACGAACTCAAGATCGCGCAATGTAAGACCCGCACGCAAAGCAAGTGCATGGCCATCACCCGTTACCGCAGGTGGGTTGGACGTACTTGCAAAAACTTGGCCATATCCACCCGTTGCAACCACAACAGCAGGTGCTTTCACTAACCCAACACTTTCAACATTTCCTTGCGCATCGAGTTTGGCAATTCGCACACCAGCAATTCGGCGACGCCCACCTGAAGATTTTCCAAACACCAAGTCCAATGCAAACGCGTGGTCCATTACTTCAACACCTGCGTTAATAACATTCATGTCAAGCGTGCGTTGTACTTCGGCGCCAGACTGATCTCCTCCCGCATGCACAATGCGCGAGCGCGAATGCCCACCTTCGCGCGTAAGTGCTCGCAGGCCGTCGCTACCGGGGTCGAATGCCGCACCGAGCTTTTCTAAATATTGAATTGCAGTCGGCGCGTCACGCACCAACGAAGTCACTGCTGCTTCATCGCACAAACCTGCGCCTGCTTCAAGCGTGTCGCGTACGTGTTCACCGAACGTGTCGCCCGGGTCGAGCACTGCAGCTAATCCGCCTTGCGCCCACGCGGTGCTTCCCGCATCCAACGTGTCTTTCGTAATGATCAGTACGTCACGAACTGGTCGGGCCGCCAACGCTGCAGCGAGCCCTGCGGCTCCAGAGCCAAGCACCACCACATCAACTTCGCGTGTCCAGGAAACCTCTGGAGCAGCAAGTTGAGTTGGCACATTCACGGGTATCTGTTGAACGCGCGAACCAGTCGACACTGTGATTATTCCTTCGTACGCGAAGGCGTGCCGATAGCAATCATGCGCTCTACCGAAGCGCGCGCCTTGTCGGCAATGTCTCGCGGAACATCCACAACATCGGTGCCGTCGCGTAATGAGCGCAGCAGCTTCTCAGGAGTAATCATCTTCATGTACTTGCACACTGCGGCGCGATTCACTGGCTCAAAAATAACCAGCGGGTTTGCCTTGCGCAACTGATGCAACATTCCGGTTTCGGTTGCTACCAAAACTTTTTTGGCGTGTGTATTCTGCGCTGCGGTAATCATGCCCGACGTAGAGAGTATGTGCGTGCGCTCTGCAGGAACAGCACCACTCGAAGCCAAATACATTGCCGAAGTCGCGCATCCACATTCTGGGTGAATGAACAACTCTGCTTCGGGTTCAGCAGCAACCATGTTCTTCAAATCTTGCCCGTTGATTCCCGCATGCACATGGCACTCACCCATCCAAATGTGCATGTTGGTGCGTCCGGTTTCGCGCTGTGCATGTGCGCCTAGAAACTGATCTGGGCAGAACAGAATTTCTTGATCAAGCGGAATCGATTGCACTACTTCAACCGCATTCGAAGACGTGCAGCAAATATCCGTCTCAGCTTTGACTGCTGCCGTGGTGTTGACATAACTGACAACGGCAGCACCTGGGTGTTCGGCTTTCCATGCACGCAGTTGGTCGGCGTTTATGGTGTCGGCAAGCGAACAGCCCGCGGCCGCATCGGGGATGATCACGGTTTTGTCGTAACTTAAAATTTTTGCTGTCTCGGCCATGAAGTGCACGCCACAAAAAATGATTGTGCTTGCATCAACTTGGGCTGCAATTCGCGAAAGCGCCAACGAGTCGCCAACATGATGCGCAATTTCCTGAATCTCTGGCACCTGATAGTTGTGGGCAAGAATTACCGCGTCGCGCTGTTTAGCGAGCGCACGAACTTCTTCGGCCCATGCAGACTTCGGGCCGTAGTCAACGCTGTTGGCGATGCTTGAACTCACACATTCAAGTTATCGGCTACTCCTGCAATGCCGAATCTGCAGGGCTTTGAGCAACATTCACGGGGCAGTCGAACCATAAGTTCGTGACGGCATCGGCAAGGCTTCCCCGTGCAGCCCCTGCATCGGTCACCACGTCATTTGGGGTATCGGCAAAGCGCAAAACCGAACCAACCCCGCAATCGCCCACCACTACGACTAAACGAACTCGCCTTCGTTCCGGATGCTGACTGGGTGGCACTGATGTTTCTACATCTTCATCATCATCACCTCGAATTGGAGCAGCCCATCCGCACGTCAACACCACCGCAGCGTCGAACATGCGCACGATGGCACTGGTTTGTGCTTCAAGCAATTCGTACACATCGCCGTGTTCGGCAAGAAACGTAATTCGTAACGCACCGTCTTCATTGCGTGCGGCGGCTTCTTCGTCCACAATGCTGATGCCATACAAACGCGCTCGCGAAAGATCGAAACCGTCAAGCGACAGGTGCAGGCTGTGCTCTATGCAAGTGGCGAGTGTGACTGGACTAATGGTGTGTTGTGTCATGCCCCGATGTGTGGCTTGTGGCCCTTATGCGGACGCCTGATAGAGCCATTTCAGCCAATTCACGGTTGAATGGAAGCATGGCCAATTCGAACGGCAAGCCCCTCACGCTTCCCCAAAAAGTTTGGGATCGCCACGTTGTGCAAAGCGCACCCGGCGAACCAGACCTGCTGTACATCGACCTCCACCTCGTTCACGAAGTGACGAGCCCGCAAGCTTTTGACGGCTTGCGAATCAATGGTCGCAAGGTTCGACGCCCCGATCTGACTGTGGCAACTGAAGACCACAACGTTCCGACCGAAAATATTCACTTGCCGATTGCCGACGAAATTTCTGCAAAACAAATTGAAGTGTTGCGCGCAAACGCAAAAGAGTTCGGTGTCACGTTGTACCCAATGGGTCATGCCAAGCAAGGCATCGTGCACGTCATTGGTCCAGAACAAGGTCGCACACTTCCGGGCATGACCATCGTGTGCGGCGATAGCCACACCGCAACCCACGGCGCTTTCGGCGCGCTCGCATTCGGAATTGGCACAAGCGAAGTGGAACACGTTCTTGCAACGCAAACACTTCCGCAATCGCGTCCAAAGTGGATGAGCGTCACGGTTGAAGGCACTCTTGCACCGGGTGTAACCGCTAAAGACATCATCCTTGCCGTCATCGCAAAAATCGGCACAGGCGGTGGCATCGGCCATGTAATCGAATATCGCGGTTCAGCAATTCGCGCAATGTCAATGGAAGGTCGCATGACCATCTGCAACATGTCCATCGAAGCCGGCGCACGCGCTGGTCTTGTTGCTCCAGATGACGTCACATTTGAATACCTGAAGGGTCGCGAACACGCACCAACAGGTGCAGAGTGGGACGCAGCAGTTGCCGACTGGAAAACACTTCGCACCGACGAAGGCGCGCAATGGGACAGCGAAGTGGTTATCGATGCATCAGCGCTCACACCGTTCGTTACATGGGGAACAAACCCAGCTCAAGGCATTGGTATCGACGGAAAAATTCCAAACCCTGCCGATTACGCCGACGCCACTGCACGCAACACCGTTGAACGCGCACTCGAATACATGGGCCTCACAGCAGGCACACTAATTCGCGACGTAAAAGTTGACACCGTATTTATTGGTTCATGCACCAACAGCCGCATTGAAGACTTGCGCGCTGCTGCAGCCGTTGTAAAGGGACGCACCGTTACGGTCAAGCGCGTCATGGTGGTGCCAGGAAGTCATCAAGTGAAAAAACAAGCCGAAGCCGAAGGCCTCGACAAAATTTTCATTGCTGCTGGAATTGACTGGCGTGAGCCTGGTTGTTCAATGTGCTTGGCCATGAACCCCGACAAACTTGCACCTGGTGAGCGCGCAGCGAGCACCAGCAACCGCAACTTCGAAGGACGCCAAGGCCGTGGTGGTCGCACGCATCTCGTTTCGCCAGAAGTTGCTGCTGCAACAGCAGTTGCTGGCCACTTCGCTACCCCAGGAGACTTGGCATGAAAGCCGTCAGCATCATTACTGGTCGCGGAGTTCCACTGAAGCGTTCGGACGTCGATACAGACCAAATCATTCCAGCCGAATGGTTGAAACGTGTTGAGCGCACAGGTTTCGAAAAGGGATTGTTCTCCACGTGGCGTGACGATCGCAATTTCGTACTCAACGACGAACGCTATGCAGGTGCATCCATTTTGGTTGCCGGCCCAAGTTTTGGAGTTGGCTCATCTCGCGAGCACGCAGTGTGGGCAATTTTGCAAGGCGGATTCAACGCTGTCATTGCACCAAGCTTCTCCGACATCTTCCGCAACAACTGCACAAAGAATGGTCTTGTTCCCGTGGTGTTGTCGGAGCCAACGGTCAATCGCATTTGGGAAATTCTCGAAGCAGATGCAACTGCTGAAATCACTATTGACATGCAACGCTTAACTGTTGAAATTCCAAGCGCGGGCATTACCGAAAAGTTCGACATGGATGCTTCAACGCAAGACCGTTTTATCCGCGGCCTTGATGATGTTGGCATCACCATGACGAAGGGCGACGCAATCTCGAGTTTCGAGACGTCCCGCCCCGCCTGGCTGAACCAGCGCTAGCTACGCAGTTTCGAAAGTGAACAAGTCGCGCAATCGCGCGTCGTTCGAAAATACTTCAATCGGTGCTTGCGGCTCAAGCCGCAAACCGCGTTGAATAATGCGACACGTGGTGTGCTGGTTGTATTCGGCAAGCGTCACTGCCCAACCATCTCGACCAGCACGCGCAGTTCTACCAGAACGATGTAAGTACGTCTTCACGTCTAGTGGCGGCACGTAGTGAATAACCACCGCAACATCATCAATGTCAATACCACGGGCTGCAACATCGGTTGCCACGAGAATTTTCAGTTCATTTTTTTCAAACTTACTTAATGCTTTTTCGCGCGCGTTCTGCGGCATGTCACCATGCAGCGCCGATGCGTTTGCGCCAAGCTTCTGCAACGCTTCTGCAACCTTGTCGCACACGCGTTTTGTATCGCAGAACACCACGGTTTGACCATGTGCGGCTGCCATGTTGGCAATGACGCGGTCTTTGTCCATGTGGTGAACAGCCAAGAACAAGTGGCGCATCGTTCCAACTGTGTCAGTTGGCGAATCGATGGAAATCTCTTTCGGGTCTTTCATGTAACGCTTCACCAAGTTGCCAACTTGGCCATCAAGCGTTGCCGAGAACAACATGGTTTGATGCTCGCCAGTTACGTGGCGCATAATCCATTCCACTTGTGGCATGAAGCCTTCATCCGCCATGCGGTCGGCTTCGTCAATTGCAACTACTTGAATTGCGCTGAGGTCACACTCGTTTGACTTCATGAGGTCAATAAGTCGCAATGGCGTTGCGACAATAATTTCCACACCTTGTTCAATGTCGACCACTTGCTTGTGTCTGTCGGCGCCACCGTAAACAGCCAGCACTCGAATGCCACACTCTTTGCCAATTGGCCCGAGCACTTCAGAAACCTGCAGTGCCAGCTCGCGAGTTGGCACCAGAACCAGTCCGTGAGGCTTGCCAGAGGCTGCTGGCGAAGAAATCTTTGACATCATCGGCACACCGAAAGCCAGGGTTTTGCCCGAACCCGTACGAGCACGTCCACACACATCGTGACCAGCGAGCGCAACAGGAATGGCCTCGGTCTGAATGGCGAATGGGCCAGCAAACCCCGCAGCAGCAAGCCCAGCGTCGATGTTGGCAGGCACGCCTAGGTCGGCGAATCCAGTTGGAGTGGTCACCGTGGTTGCCGGCTTGGAGTTGTTCTGAGGCGTCGTCACGAGTGCTGTCACGCTACCAACCATCTCCGAGCGTCAAAGAGATAGTCGGAAATAGTGTGCAGAGCCGTCAAAAACTTATAAAGTCAAAATTCTGTATATAACAACCCTAAGGAGGTGCTCATGCCAATCGACAATTTCAAGTCTGAAGAATCATTCCTGGAGAATCGTCATACAAGCGCTGAGCCAACCTTTACGGGTCGCAAAGGAATTGCATACGACTGGCAGCAGTTGCTCATTCCTTCAGAAACAGTATTTGAAGCTTCGCTTGAAACATTGTTGAGCGCAATCGATGCAGGTGACCAGATGTCGCCGACTGCGTCGAAGTGAACGCACCTGCTTCCGTAACATTCAAACATCCAAAACGCACCTTGGTGCTTGGCTGTGGATCTGTTGCGCAATGCGCGATTCCATTGATGATTCGCGATCTGAAATTTGATCCAAAAACCATCACCATTATTGATATCCGCGATAATCGCCATCGTGTTGCCGAGGTTTTGGCAATGGGTGTTAGTTATGAACAAGATCGCGTCACTCGCGACAATCTTGATTCGTTCCTCAGCGCTCGCGTTGGTAACGGCGATATTTTGCTCGACCTTGCCTGGAACATTGATGGTCCAACGATCATTGAATGGTGTCGCGATCATGGAGTTCGTTACCTGAATACATCCGTGGAGTTGTGGGACCCATACCAGGACATGCAGACCACGAGTCCGCAAGATCGCACGCTGTATGTGCGCCACCAGGAAATGCGCAAGATGATCGAGCGCTGGGGTTCTAACAATGGACCTTCGGCAGTTGTCGAACACGGCGCGAATCCAGGCATGGTCAGCCATTTGGTGAAGCGCGCACTCGTCGACATCACCACCGCCTTGCTGAAAGACGGCAAAGCAGGAAGTCTCGCTGCGGGGCTGCAGGCCGCGCTTGAAGCCGAGCAGTTCAATCTGCTTGCACAGCTCACCGGCACCAAGGTCATTCATATTGCAGAACGCGATACACAAATCACCAACAAGCCAAAAGAAGTGAACGAATTTTGCAACACGTGGTCTGTTGAAGGTTTCTACGAAGAAGGCATTGCACCTGCAGAACTTGGTTGGGGCACACACGAAAAGTGGATGCCAAAGAATGCGCACCAACATCACGATGACGGCCCACGCAACCAAATCTGTATTGCACAACCTGGAATGGAAACCTGGGTGAGAAGTTGGGTACCAAGCGGACAAAACTTCGGCATGATTATTCGCCACGGCGAGTCATACACCATGTGCAAACACCTCACGGTAAAAAATTCAGATGGAACAGACGCATACCGACCAACTGTGCACTACGCGTACCACCCATCCGATTCAGCTATTGACAGTGTGTTGGAACTGCGCATGCGCAATTGGAAAATGCAAGACCGCGAGCGCATTTTGAACAACGAAATCATTAGTGGTCGCGACGAACTCGGTGTGTTGCTCATGGGTCATGACTACAAGTCGTGGTGGACAGGTTCGTTGCTCGACATCGATTCAGCGCGCAGCATTCTGCCTGGCCAAAGCGCAACCACGTTGCAAGTTGGCGGCTCGGTTGTCGCTGCGGTTCGTTGGTTGCTCACCTACCCAACTGCTGGCGTATGTGTGCCTGACGATTTGCCATGGCGTGAACTTCTGGAATGGACTAGCCCATACATCGGTCCTCTCCATTCGGCAGCTGCCGACTGGACCCCGCTGTCCGAGCGCTTTGATCCGTTCCCAGGATTCGGCAACGACGACAGCCTGTTGGACCACTCAGACCCTTGGCAGTTCGCCAACTTTCTGAGTCCAACACCCCGCTAGAACCACCGCTAGGCTGGTTTCATCATGCAATCGCAAGTTTTGGTCCTCCTACTTACATAACGGCGCCAGCCCCATATCCGCTGTCGCCGAAACCCTCTGAACCGAAAGGTCAGGGGGTTTTTTCATTACCGAGAAAGAAACGCAACATGGCCCCAAAGCCCGTAACTCCAAAAAAGATGCCATTCGAAAAGTACACGCCGTTCATTCCAGTGGTGCTGAAAGACCGCACCTGGCCGAACAACATCACCACGAAGGCCCCGCTGTGGTGTTCAGTCGATCTTCGCGACGGCAACCAAGCCCTCATCGACCCAATGGACCCCGAGCGCAAACTGCGCATGTTCAACACGCTCGTAAAAATGGGCTTCAAAGAAATTGAAGTTGGCTTCCCTTCCGCATCGCAACCAGATTTCGATTTTGTTCGCTTGCTCATTGAGCAAGATCTCATTCCGGACGATGTCACCATCCAGGTATTGGTGCAGTGCCGAGAAGATTTGTTGAAGCGCACGTATGAATGTTTGAAGGGTGCGAAGCGTGCCATCGTGCACTTCTATAACTCCACTAACCCACTGCAACGCCGAGTGGTATTCGGGCTCGACAAGCAAGGCGTTATTGACATTGCGGTGAAAGCTGCACAGCTGTGCAAAGACTTGGAACATCTGCTTCCTGGAACCGATGTTCGATACGAGTATTCGCCAGAAAGTTTTACGCTGACCGAACCAGAGTTTGCCATTGAAATTTGCGAAGCGGTGATGGCGGTTATTCAACCGAACAGCGGCAAGAAACTTATTTTGAACTTGCCAGCAACAGTTGAGTGCTACACACCAAACGTGTATGGCGACGTCATCGAATGGTTCATTCGTACCATTGCCAAGCGCGACACGGTGATTATTTCGCTGCATCCGCACAACGACCGCGGATGCGCAGTTGCTGCTGCAGAGTTTGGTGTGATGGCAGGCGCGGATCGCGTTGAAGGAACGTTATTCGGCAATGGCGAGCGAACCGGAAACGTCGACCTCATCACATTGGCCATGAACTTGTTCGTGAATGGTGTTGACCCAGAACTCGACATCACCGATATCGATGCATTGCGTCGCGACGCCGAGTATTGCAATCGCCTTCCTGTTCCAGAGCGCCAGCCATACGTTGGCGACTTGGTGTACACCGCATTTTCGGGCAGTCACCAGGATGCAATCAAAAAGGGCTTCGAAGCGCTTTCCGACAACTATGACCAGTGGGGTGTTCCCTACTTGCCACTTGATCCAAAGCATGTTGGCCGAACCTATGAATCAGTCGTTCGTGTAAACAGCCAGTCGGGCAAGGGTGGCGTTGCGTACATCATGAAAGCTGAGCACGGTTTCGACTTGCCTCGACGCTTGCAAATTGAGTTCTCGCAAAACATTCAACACATCACTGAAGACTCGGGAACGGAAATTAGCCCAATGATGTTGTGGGATGCGTTCAAACACGAATACCTCCCTGAGGTTCCTACCTACAACTTGGTGAGCCACGAACTGAAAAGTGAATCCATCTCTGGTCATACCGAGATCTCCGCTCAAATCGATATCAATGGCACCCGCCAAACATTCATTGGCAAAGGCAATGGACCAATTGATGCATTCGTACACGCCATTCGTGGACAGTTCAGCGGACACCTCGACGTGAAGGACTACACCGAGCATGCGCTTGGTCAGGGTTCGCAAGCCACTGCAGTTGCTTATGTTGAGACCGGCGACGACAGTGGTCACAACCGCTGGGGCGTGGGCATCGACCCAAACACCATTACGGCGTCACTGCGTGCAGTGCTCAGCGCATTTCAACGCCACGAGGCAACTCGTAAAGACTCTGCAAGCAACTAGAAATTGAGTTTTACAAGATTAGAACTCGTTAGTTGGAACCAAACTTGCTTTTAACAATGGAGAAAGCTTCATCAGTTACTAACAAGGCTTGATCTATATCGGCGTCAGTGTGTGCAGAACTAGTAAACATGTTGTGCCAAGGATGCAGATACACACCTCGTTTGGCCGCCTCACCAGTCCATACGTTCGCCATGGCGAAAGCATTATCTTGCGCAAATGTCACAAGCGTCATCTGCGCTGGTCCTGTTTGATTTACTGAAAGACCATGTGATTTGGCCTGAGCTGCAAGACCCTCACGAAAGCGCTCTCCAGCAAGAATTAATTTCGAAACGCCATCCTCCTTTTTCAGACTTTCAATAGTGGCGATGCATGCAGCCATTGACACGGCCGAAAACCAGAATGAACCAGTAACAAAAATTTGACTCGCCCCATCACGGAACTTGTCATTACCAAGTACACATGCAATCGAATATCCATTTGCAATTGCTTTGCTCCATGCACTCAGGTCTGGCTCTACTCCGATTGGCTCCCAGCTTCCACCAAGAGCAAGTCTGAATCCGCATCTGACGTCGTCAAGGATTAGAGCTGCCCCGATTTCGTCACAAACTTTCCGAAGATATTGAGCAAACTCCACATTGACTATCTCTTGCTCAAAACGTGCATCGTGTCTAAACGGTGACACAACAATTGCGGCAAGATCACCAGAATTTCGCTCAACAGCTTCGCGAACTGATTCGATGTCATTGAAAATGAAATAGTCAAGGTGTGCGCGATCTTCGTCTAACACTCCATTCGGGTTTGGTGTACACCAGGGTGCCGCACCGTGGTAAGCCCCCTTGGCAACAAGGACTTTTCGTTTTTTAGTAGTTGCGCGTGCAATAGTCACGCATGCCGTAGTCGCATCGGTCCCGTTTTTTTGAAACATTGCCCAATCTGCATGCTTCACCGTCTTCACCAAAAGTTCTGACAGTTCAACAATTAAATGAGAAGGACCGTTCTGACAATCAGCCAAGTCAGCCTGGGCGCGAGCAGCAGCCTCAACAGCCTTATGTTTGTGTCCAAGCACAACTGGTCCATAACTGCACATGAAGTCGATGTACTCATTACCGTCTACATCCCAAACTCGGCAGCCCTCACCTCGTTCCATGAATTGAGGAAAACCCTCTGGGAGAGAAGCCGCATTTTGATGACCATACATACCGTTTGGGATAACTCGTTTTGCGCGAATCCGCAATGCGGCGTCAATAGCCAGTGAATGAACAAGTTCTTGTGACATATCTATGCCCTCCGATTAGTGATGAGATTTACTTCTTCTGGAAAATGACATGCGACCTGATGGCCACGGCTTGATTCGGTTAGTAAAGGTTCGATTTGCGAACAAATCTCTTCTGCTTTCCAACAACGTGTCCGAAATCGACATCCCGAAGGAGGGTTTGCCGGGCTTGGGACATCACCTTTAAGGATTATCCGCTGCCGATTTCGTTCAACTCTCGGGTCTGGAATCGGTGCTGCAGCCAGCAATGCCTGGGTATACGGGTGAGATGACTTTTCGTATATCTGCTCATTAGTGCCAATCTCGACAATTTTGCCGAGATACATCACTGCTACGCGATCACTTACGTGGCGCACAACGGACAGATCATGAGCAATCATGAGAAATGCGAGCCCAAGGGATTCTTGAAGTCCTTCTAGCATCTGGATGATGTCTGCTTGGATGCTTACGTCTAGCGCACTCACAGGTTCATCAAGCACTACAAATTTCGGCTGCATAACCACAGCCCTAGCGATTCCAATTCGTTGCCGTTGACCACCAGAAAACTGATGTGGAAATCGACTGAGATCTGACTGATGCAAATGCATCTGCTGAACAACAGTCATTACACGGTCTCGTATTTCCGATTTGGGAAATCCATGAACAATCAATGGTTCAGAAATAATTTCCTCAACTGTCATATTCGCATTGAGTGATGCGTATGGGTCCTGAAACACCATTTGAAATTGACGACGAAGAGGTCGAATTTCTTCTTGAGATGCCTGAGAAACTTCCGTGCCAAAAAGTTCGATCGAGCCACTCGTAGGTTTTAGAATTCTGGTTACACACCGGGCTGTCGTGCTCTTTCCACAACCAGATTCGCCAACGATACTGAGGGTTTCTCCTTGATGCACATCAAAAGAAATTCCAGCAACTGCCTGCACTTGAGATTTTGGCTTTTTAAAACTAGTTCCTCGACCAGCAAATGTCTTCACCAAATCGCGGACAGAAACGATTGGAGTGTCCACCATTTTCGAGTCCATCAGATAGCTGCTTTCGCATTTTCAGATGATTCCATCGGATTATGACAGGACACCATCAACCCACTTGACACTGAGCGTTCGAGTTTTGGTTTTGTTGTCTCACACAATGAAGTCGAACTTTTGCACCTCGGTTGGAAAGAGCAACCTGGTGACCTCTCGGACAATTTCGGTGGATCTCCACCAATTGGGTGAAGCGCTGATTCTCGAATATCTAGGCGAGGAACACATGACAGCAAACCACGACTATAAGGGTGTGAGGACTTATAAAAAAGTCCTTCTACATTGCCTGATTCAACAATCTCTCCCGCGTACATCACATTTACATTGTCCGCTAGTCCAGCTACAACGCCAAGGTCATGAGTGATAATGACAATCGACAACTGTCGAGTCTCTCGTAGTCCTCGCAAAACCTCAAGAATCTGGGCCTGAATCGTTACATCAAGAGCGGTAGTTGGTTCGTCAGCAATCAGTAGTTCAGGATCATTTGCAATTGCCATCGCAATCATAATTCTCTGCTTCATGCCACCAGATAATTCATGTGGAAACAACGACATGCTTTCAGAAGGTCTTGGGATTGACACCACCTCTAACAAACTTGTTGCTTTCGAAACTGCAACTTTTGTCGATACACCACTATGCAGCATTATTGCTTCTGCAATTTGTGCCCCGATTCGAAATGATGGATTCAACGACGTCATTGGATCCTGAAAAATCATTCCAATTTTTCCACCTCTGATTTCTCTCATTTCACGGCTACTTGCGTTAAATAGATCTTTCCCTTCAAAAGATATTGATCCTCGAATGTGCGCCGTTGGTGGAAGAAGGCGCAAAACTGAAAGCATTGATGCGCTTTTCCCAGATCCGGATTCACCCACGATCCCTACTATTTCTCCTCGCTCCACATCGAGATTTATTCCCCGCACTGCGTCAACAGAATTTGGGCCATTCCCGAATGAAACATGAAGGTCTTTTATAGACAGCAACGAACTCACTTCTCCCCCTTAGAACGAGGATCTAAGACATCTCGTAGCCCATCTCCAAGAAAATTGAATCCAAGTACAACAGTCAAAATTGCAAGTCCTGGTCCAACGGCTATCCACCATTGATAGAAATTCTTTGCACCTTCGGTGATCATTGAACCCCATTCGGGTGACGGGGGAAGTGCTCCAAGACCAAGAAAACTTAATGAGGCCAAAAAGAGAACCACTTGACCAAAATCCATCGTTGCATTGACCAGTACTGGGGTTATTGCCATTGGCATTACATGTTTTTGAAGAATCCTTCTCCGAGTTGCACCAATTGATATGGCCGCTTCTACATGTTCTCGCTGCTTAATTGACAAAACCTGGCCACGCACCAATCGTGCGTAAATTGGCCACCACACAATAAGTATTGCTATGAATCCATTTCGCAATCCCGGTCCGAGTGCTGCCGAAATCGCCATTGCAAGCAATATCGCCGGAAAGGCCATGACTACATCGGTTATTCGCATGACAACCGCATCTACCCAGCCCCCCACATATCCAGCAACAGCACCCAGCAGAGTGCCAATTACCGTGGCGCAGATAATCACTGCAGCCGCAATTGGCATCGATTCTCTAGCTCCATAGAGAACTCGAGTGAGCACATCTCGACCAAGTGCATCAGTTCCAAGAAGGTGAGACATACTCGGAGCTAACAGTCGAGGGCTAACTGCTTCCAACGGGTCGTAAGGCGCCCAGATTGAAACAGAGCAAAGCACGATTAACCAAAAAATGCCAATGACCAAGCCAAAAGCAACCTGTGGCCGTTTGGCAACATCTGATGCACGACCCAAACGGGACTTCCGTCCTTCAATTTCGATTTCCAACTTGTTTGCGATCATGTAAGCCTAATTTTTGGATCAGCGTACGCATACAGCACGTCAGTCACAAGATTAGAAATTAAGAATACGATCCCACCTAAAATGCAAACTCCATTAATCGCCGGATAGTCCAGTGACCTTGTTGCTGCAACTGCATATGAACCGACCCCATTCCACGAAAAAATTGTTTCAGTAAGAACTGCACCTGTCAGTAATGATGCAATTGAAAAACCCAGCACAGTTAGCACTGGTAGCAACGCATTTCGCAATGCATGTTTGCAGAAAACCATTCTTTCGGTAAGACCTTTTGCCCGCGCGGTTCTCACATAGTCGGCTTGAAGTTCATCCAACATTGAAGAACGAACAAGCCGTGAGATAATCCCCATTAAACCCCAACCAAGTGCGAAGGCTGGCAGTAGTAGCCGCTGAATAATGGGCCAAACCAAACTAAACTTTCCAGTCAATATCGCATCAAGAAGGTAGAAACCTGTGATGTGGTCTGGAGAGTCCACTCTTGGCGGAAGCCGCCCAGGACCTGGCATAAACCCTAATCGTGCATAGAAGACATATAGAACCACAAGCCCTAGCCAAAACACCGGTAAAGACGAGCCCACTAACGCGAACAGTCGACTTACGTGATCCGCGAGCTTATTCCTTCTGCTCGCAGCAAGTACACCCAGCAATACCCCGCCAACAGTTCCAAAAAACATCGCGGTGAACGCGAGCTCAAATGTCGCTGGCAATCGATCAAGTAGATCGCCCACAACTGGCGTCTTTGTCCGAAATGAAATTCCAAGATCACCCTTGGCGAGATTGCCCATGTACGAGGTGTACTGACCAAACATGCTTTTATCTAAACCCCACCGTTGCTTCGCGGCTAACACCACTACCGGATTATTCAGCTGTCTTTCTCCAACAATCGAAATCAATGGATCCGAAGGTATAAATCGAGAAATTGCAAATGAAATAGTGACGATTCCAAAAAGTAGAAATGGCATCACTATCAATCGTCGAACGATAAAGCGAATCATCAATCCCCAATAACTAGTGGGGGCCGACATCCCTGTCAGCCCCCACTGTAAATACTTTTAAGTGTTTTTACTACTTCTTCTTTAGTGTGAGCTTTCCAAGCTCAAGATTGCAACATGCGCTGTAGTGCATGCCTTCAATATCGCTTGCATACGCAAGAACCAATTGTGGATTGACCATTGGCAAAATGATCAAATCATTGATCATCGCTTGGCCAAGTTGTGAATACAATCCAGCTTTTGCATCTGCACTTGCAGCAAGTGCTTTTGCTAGCAAATCTTGCTCGGCAGGATTCGAAAGTGGTTTACCAGCTGCGCCTCCACCTGCACGCTTTGCCCAGGAAGAACCTTCAATCATTCCGAAATACTGAACGTATTGACTCGAATCCGTGTGATCTGGCGCAAAGTACACAGCCGTAACCGGAATACCTTGTGCTTTGATTGTCTCACTCCATTTCGCCCACTCAACAGGTTGCAATACCAAATCGATATTGATTGCCTTCAAATCTTGCTGAGCCTTTTGCATCATCACATTGAAGTCAACACCGTAAACGTTTGCATTTGGGAAGATCGCATCGACAGAGAAACCAGCTTCCATTCCTGCTTCAGCCATTAACGCTTTAGCTTTAACTATGTCTTGTGCCGGAAGAGCAAGTCCCGAGCTACCGATAAAACCATTTGGAATCGGTGAGGCCTGCTTCTTACCATTTCCAGCGACAGTCGTACTGATCATTCCGTCATAATCGATGGCGAGCTTGATCGCTTCACGAACCTTAGGATCTTTCAGGTTTTCTGCACCCTTAGCACCTGGGCTTAGTGCGATGTAAACGTAGTTGTAGGAATCCTTTGGAGTAGCGACCACAGATGCATTGCCATCAAGCTGAGAGATTGAGTCAAAACTCAACTGCATCGCAATATCTGCATCACCATTTTGCAGAAGTTGAAGCTGCGCACTTGCATCTTTTACTTGCTTAATTGTCACTTTTGGAAATACCGCTGGAGTTCCCCAGTAGTTCTCGTTTCTAACAAGAACCAGACTGTCTCCCTCGGTGTAGGACTCAAGTGTGTAAGGGCCACTTCCTGCCGAATGAGTGAAGAACCATTGTTCAGCCTGATCCGCTGTATCCGCCCCCGAAGCTGCAATTGCACTGCCCTGTTCACTTGCTACTTTGCTGTTCACAATCGACATATAAGTTGAGCTGACAATTGCTAGGAAAGCAGAGTTTGGGGCAGCAAACGTGACCACAACAGTGGCTGCGTCTGGTGCTTCTACCGATGTAAGTCCGTCGAGGAAATAACTTGCTGAACCCTTTATATTCATCAGTCGTTCCCAAGACCATTTCACGTCAGCCGAAGTTATTGCTGACCCATCTGCAAATTTTGCGTCAGGGTTTAAATTAAACGTAAAAACTGTGTTATCTGAGTTTGCTTGCCATGTAGATGCAACACGTGGAATTTGAACAGACGGATCATTTACATCTAGTCCAATCAAAGTTTCGTATGTTGCTGCCATATATATCTGACAGGTATCGCAATAGGTGCGCGCTGGATCCAATGAATTGATGTCCATGTCGCGCGCAACAATCAATTCTCGAGCCGATGACACTGCGCCGGTTGAACTTGAACTGCTCCCACCGCAGTTAGCAATTACCAAAGTCGCTAAGGCAATTCCTGCAATTGCGAGTCGGCCCCGTTTCTTAGTCTTATTTAATCTCTGATTTAAATCCTTCATATTGATCGTTCCCCCAACGTTGTTGAATAATGAACTTCAGGTGCCCGATTTGTAATTCGGACATCCGTCTTATAATGTCGCATCCAAGTGACAAATGTCAAGTGAAACCTTGTCGCCAGAATCTATGAGAGGGAACACAGCCCAAAATGAAAGAACAGTCCAAATTTGACTTGAAAAGGTTTGGCGCTCTTTCAGCCACTTTAAGAGTTATTGCCAGAGATGGACTTGAAAAGACGACAATTCGAGCCATAGCGAAAGAAGCTGGGTGCTCTGCAGGATCGCTCGCTCACTACTTCAGCGACAAGGAAGACATCCTCCGTCAGGCCCTAGAACTCGCAGACGAGCAAATTTCTAAAAGAATTAGTGACATCATTTCGAAAACAGAACCAAACTTGGCTCTGCGCGAAGTTTTGGCGCAGGTACTCCCAATTGATAACGATCGGACAGTCGAGCTTGCACTAGATGTGAATTTTTGGGGCCGAGCGCTCATTCATCCAGAATTACGAGGTTTAGAACACGAAGATCATGACCGATGGCGCAACATCGTGCTCGAACTGATTTCAAGCATTGCGTCTTCTCGAAAATCTGAAATTTCTGCAAAAAATCTTACTGACGTATTAATTGCGTTTCTCGATGGTCTTGGACTTCAAGCGTTAATTTATCCCGAACTTTTTCCTCCCGATAGACAGCTTGAACTTTTGGACCTGCAGCTCATTCAACTAGGCCTTAACACGCAAGTACTCAACAGCTAATGGAGGATTAATGATTCCAAGACGAGGAAGTACGGAGAGAGCAACACTTGTCTCTCATTTACAAGAACAAGCGATGTTTTCTCGGAAGGAAACTGTCAGGCTCTCCCGAATAGCTGGAGCGGGACATTATGCCTCGTCGTTTTCTGCATCAGAGCTTTTTGCTTCGTTATATTTTGCCGAACTACGAATCGATCCACAAAATCCCAAGTGGGGTGAAAGAGACAGATTCGTATTATCAAAAGGTCATGCGGCAATCGGCCTCTACCCAATTTTGGGGCGACTTGGCTACTTTGATGAAAAACTTTTAGACGAATTTACAAAGTTTGGAAATCCATTTGGGGACCATCCGGATATGAAAAAAATACCGGGCGTTGATTTTAGTTCTGGTTCTCTCGGCCATGGATTATCGATCGCAGCCGGTATCGCTCTCTCCGGAAGGATCAGTGGATCCGACCACAAGACTTGGTGCATGCTCGGAGACGGGGAACTTTGCGAGGGGCAAATATGGGAAGCTGCGATGTTCGCCGGTCATCACAAACTCGGCAATCTTGTTGCAATTGTTGACAACAATCAGCTTTGCATTGATGGATTCGTGAAAGACGTAATGAATGTCGAACCGATCGATGAACGCTTTGCCTCATTTGGCTGGGTCACTAGGACTATTGATGGACATGACCTAGATGAAATTCTGGACACGATGTCTGATCTTCCACGTTCTGCAAACGGCGCTCCACATCTAATCGTCGCAAAAACTATCAAAGGACGTGGGGTAAAACGTATGGAGCTATCGACACATTGGCACGTCGGAAATCTCGTTGGACAAGATTATGAAGATGTAATGACTGAACTATCTGAAGGCTTAATTGCAGGAACAGAAAGGTAGAAAAATATGTCACAAAGTCAGGATCAAAGTGAATTTTTTCGTGGAACTGCAAATGTTGGTACCGAATTTAAGGACGGAAGATCTGTCGACGGTAGTTCAACCAAGGCCATTCCAGCATTTGTCTTTGGAGAAGAACTGGCAGACCTGGCCGATCAAGATGAACGAATTGTTGTTTTGACGGCAGACCTAGCAAAGGCAAATCGTTCGTCTGACTTTGCCGAACGCCATCCTGATCGATTTTTCAATACAGGTATCGCCGAAAAGAACATGATTTCGATCGCTGCAGGGCTCGCAGCAAGTGGGAGAATTTCATTTGCAGCAACATTTTCCGCTTTTGCGGCTCTCCTTGGTTGCGAACAAATCCGAACTGATTGCGCATATCCGCATCTACCAGTTCGCGTAGTCGGTCATCACTCCGGAATTTCAATGGGATTCTACGGAACTAGTCACCACAGCCTGGAAGATATTGGAATTATGCGCACAATCGCAGATCTAACTGTTGTTTGTGCGACTGATGCCAATCACCTTCGAGCAATTCTTCGAGAATCACTTACCCACGATGGCGCGATGTACATTCGATTAGGACGCGGGCGAGACCCTGAAGTGTATGAAGAGGTCCCGAAACTCACCTTCGGAAAGTCCATCAAATTGCGATCTGGTTCAGATTTGGCAATTGTTGCAACTGGCTCGGAGGTCTATCCATCACTTGAGGCTGCAACCCAACTTGCTTCATCTGGGATTCATGCTTCTGTCTATGACTTCCATACATTGAAGCCATTCGATTTTGATGCTCTCTCGGAGATTGCTTCGCACGGAAATATTTTGACGGTAGAAGAACACAACCGGACCAACGGTCTTGGTACTGCTTTTGCTGAAGCACTCATGGATGGCGGACTTGGACACACGCGGCTCTACCGTCATGGAATCCCTGACGTACACGTGCCAGTTGGCCCACCAGCTTCGCTATACGCCCACTACAGACTTGATTCAGCCGGGATATTTGAGGTGGCACAGGAATTCCTGGGAGTTAAATCTAAGTAATTCAATTTCATCGACCTCAACTACTGTTGAGGCATGCGCGTAACCGTAGATTTCGACATGTGCGCATCCACTGGCGGTTGCGTACACCAAGCCCCAACTGTGTTTGAAATTCGCGATGACGGAATGCTGCACATCCTTCAAGAAACACCAGGCGAAGATCTCCGTGCACAAGTAACTGCCGCTGAAGAACTCTGCCCAACCGGCGCCATTTCGATCGCTGACTGAAACCAACCATGTCGTTTTATTCAAAGCTCAATGCCGCATGGGCGAAATCTGATTCAGCATTGTGCGTGGGTCTCGATCCCGACGTCAACAAGCTTCCTGCACACCTCAAGAACGATCCGCTCGGCATTCAAAAGTTCTGCATCGACATTATTGATGCAACCGCCGACACCGTGTGTGCTTTCAAGCCGCAAATTGCGTACTTCGCTGCTGTTGGCGCAGAATCACAACTGCAGGCAGTGTGCGACCACATTCGTACGCAATACCCACACGTGGTGTTAATTCTGGATGCCAAACGTGGAGACATTGGCGACACCGCTGCGTTATATGCGCGTGAAGCATTTGAGCGCTACCAGGCCGATGCCGTAACAGTTAATCCGTATTTGGGAACCGACTCGCTCGTGCCATTTCTGCAAACTGTAGGCAAGGGAACCATCGTGCTGTGTCGTACTTCTAATGGCGGCAGTGGAGAATTCCAGTCAAAGATGGTGAACGGAACTTCGCTCTACAAACACGTTGCAATCACTGCAGCAGCAAAGTGGCGCGACATTGGCGATACCGCACTGGTGATGGGCGCAACATACCCTCAGGAACTAGCTGAAGTTCGGGGAATTGTTGGCGACATGCCTTTCCTCGTTCCGGGAATTGGAGCACAAGGTGGTGACATCGATTCAGCCGTTCGCGCAGGTCGCAATGATGAAGGAACTGGCCTCATCATCAATTCATCGCGTGCAGTGTTATACGCCAGCAGTGGCGAAGACTTCGCTCAGGCCAGTCGTGCTGTTGCAATTGACACACGAGATGCAATTCGCGCTGCAAACAACTAGCCTGCCTCACGTGCCAAACCCGTTTCTTTCGCCTGAATGGATTGCTGAAGCGCGTCTCATTCGCGCCAAATTTGAAGGTCAAGCACCAAAAATCCCAGTATCTATTCGCATGAATCAAGTAGTCAAGAATGTGCCATTTGGCGATGGAGTTATTCATAGCCATATCGACACGTCATCTGGTGAACTCGTGATGGACTTGGGTCATCTCGACAACCCGGACCTCACAGTGACGACTGATTACGCAACTGCTCGGGCAATTTTTCTTGAACAAGACCCTCAGGCAGGGATGCAGGCTTTTCTGTCAGGAAAAATAAAAGTTGATGGCGACATGACAAAAATGATGCAAATGCAAATTGCAATACCTAAGGATGATTTAGCAGATCAAGTTGCAGCCGAAATTATGGCCATTACTTCTCAAATTTAATTTTCTGTTGAGCGAACCAAGCTGGCCGTAATTATTGCCGCCACTGTTGCTGCTACTCCTATAAGTAACCCATATGAATAACTGATCACTTTGCCGCTGCTTTCCGTAATGTCGTGCACGGCAATCATGAGGGCGCCACCGAGCACCGCACCCATTTGCGACATCAGTTGCTGCATTGCGCTTGCAACACCCATGTCGCTTTCCTTCACCGAGGCGGCAAGCAACGCCGTAAGCGACGGTGCAGCAATTCCCATTCCAAAACCAGTCATGGAAAGCCCCAGCACTACTTTCCAATCGCTATTCGGGGATTGCACCGAGATGAGGGCGACCATTGCGAGAAGAATCATGAATGCACCGAGCATTCCTGTTTTTCTTTCGCCTAATTTCCCCACAAAAAAACCTGCGAACGGGGCAATCAATGAAAACGTCAGTGGCCGAGAAATTACTAACCAACCAATGTGGGAAGGCGAATAGCCCAGGGCATTTTCAAGCATTTGTGGAACTAGCAAGAAACTCCCCATGTAGGCCATATTCATCAAGCCTTGAGTAACGACAGGGAATGCAACGTTGCGAGTTTTCAACCATTTCACTGGCATGAGCGGATCATTCGCCACTGATTCGATGCGATAAAAGAACAACAGAGCAAGTACTCCAGCAATTCCTGTTCCAAGAGTTTCAGGGCTTGTCCAACCCCACGAATTACCCCGGTTGATGGTGAGCAAAATGAGAACAGCGCCGGCACCAAGTGTGAGCGAACCCTTCACATCAAATCGCACATTGTCACGACGATCAGTTTCTGGCAACAATCGCCACGAAACTAATGCTCCAAGCAAACTCAACGGGGCCTGAACAAAGAAGATCACTCGCCAACCAAATATTTCAACAAGTGGAGTACCTGCAACTACACCAATTACCGGAGCGCCAGCAGTGACAAAACTCCAATAGCCAAGTGGACGAACACGCTCATCGGCGCGAAACATCCGATTGATGTACGCCATGGCAGAAGGTCCTGTTGCAGACCCGGCTGCGGCGCTGAGCGTGCGAAAGCCAATGAGCGAAATATCGTTCCATGCGAAGGCACTTGCTAACGAAAATATGGCTGCGCCTACAAGCCCATAAACAAACACTCGCTTGTGGCCCCAGAGGTCTCCTGCTTTTCCAAATGCCGGCCCAACTACGCCAAAAGCGAGAAGCGGACCAGTAATTGTCCAGCTCATGATGGTGACCGTGCTACCCAAGTCGTCGGCAACGGTTTTAAGCGACACCACCAACAATGTGATGGTGAAGCTCACCGTGAACACACTGGCTAGCAACACGCCAAGCGTGGCTTTGCGATGAGTGAGTCCGACTCGTTTGGTAATGCGATGCTTCAAAAGCGTTGACCACGGAATGACCGAGATCTCGTCAACGCCGCCAGAGTCAATTACTCCTGGCTCATTGTGCGCAGAAGGCGGAAGATGTTCGTCGCGTTGCACGGCTTACACCGTACTTGCGTGGCCCACTATGAAGCGATAACCAGATGTGATTATCGATTACGGAAAGACAAGATCGACGGTTGCGCCACGTGCCACCATCGCATTGTTTTTCACTGCTTTTCCAGCAATTAAGGCCTGCTTCAGCTTGCTCTTTTGATTACCTGTGACACTTCCCACAACAAAACCAGCATCTTGCAAGCGCTTTTGCACAGTGTCCAGATGATTTCCAACTAAATATGGAAGCTTCACTAAGTCTGGGCCAAGCGAAATTGAATATGCAATAGCGGTATCGCGCGCCACTTTTTCACCCGGAATTGGTGACTGTGCACCAATTAATCCCTTGTCGGCACCATTGCTTTTCGCCGCTGGAGTTTCGAGCAACGTCAAACCTAAATCAGTAACAAGTTTCTGTGCATCTTCAAGCTTGAGTCCAACGATGGTTGGAACTTCGCGCATTGCAGGCCCAACCGACACCAGAACATCAATTGCTGTTCCTTTTAGTAGTTGATCTCCAGGATTCAATCCTGGTTGCTCTGGCACATTCCAGCCAATTGCTGTTCCTGCAGGTACGTCTTCGCTTGCAGTATCGCGTGGCGTTACCGCAAGTCCTAGTGCAGTCAATTGATCAATTGCTGACTGCGCATCAGCTCCTGAAACGTCGGGGAGTGTTGCAAACGTTGGTCCTTCAGAAATCACGATGGTCAGCGTTTGACCTTCCTTCAACTTCGATCCTTCGGCGGGTTCGGTTCGCACTACAGACCCTGCTGGAATTTCGTCGTTGCGTTCCGAAGTAACGACAATTGTCCATCCATTTGATGCAATGAGGTTTCTTGCTTCGCCTTCAATAATTCCGGCAAGCGGAGGAATGGTGTGTGCTTGCTTCACCACTACGCGGAAGCCAACAACTCCGGCGACCAAAAGGGCAATAACTGCACCAATAACCCACAATCGCTTATGTCTACGAACTTCACCTTCAGAAGCCACAACAATTGGTTCGTCCTTGGTTCCGTCTTTTATCTTCAGCATTGAACCTGACGAGTCTGGAGCAGAATTCATCGGGATTGTTACGTCTTGTGTCTCATCAACTTTTGGACGCACAATCTCGCCTGTGTGCTCTGCTTCCTTCTGCTCAATCAATTCAGCAAACGAACTTGCTGCCAATGGCTCTATCGGCGTCGGAAGCGGCATCTTCTCGGCAATTCCCGCTAGCGCTTTGCCAAAATCAAGTGCTGTGTAACGCTCCGTGGCATCTGGTCGTCCGGCTCGCTCTAGTGGAGCGGCGATCGGTCCAAGATCTGCAGAAACTGAAAGAAGTTTTCCGATGCGGTTTGACAAAGTGATGGCAGCCGTATCTCCAGTAAATGGCAATACACCAGTTATTGATTCGAGCAGCGTTGTTGCAAGCGAATACACATCACTTTGTGCACTGGGCTGTTCGCCACTAGCAACTTCTGGCGCCGCGTAGTTTGCTTGCTCAACACTCATCTTTTCGGCGATCACTATTCGCTTCATGCCGAGGCCGGCAAGTCGCACTCGCCCATCATCGCCAATAAAAATGTTTGCTGGGCGTACATCGCCGTGCACCCATCCTTTGCCATGAATGAAATGCAAAGCACGGCAAACATCAAGGCCGGCGACAAGTGCTTGCGAAGGAGTGAGTCGGCGACCACGGTCCAAAATTTGGCGTAATGTTCCACCGCTATAGCTCTCCAAAACGGTGAATACATACAACGTTCCCGCAATGGTTTCGGTTCCCCAGTCCTCAATTGACGCGAGTGAAGCATGCGACATTCCTGCAAGCATTTGGGTCTGTCGCTTGAACAGCTCTACCCCATCGGTTGCGGTGAGAACGCCAGATTCGAGATCAACGAGTGTTTCAGCAGCGGATAAGCGCAGCACCAGCCGCTTGCGCGAGCGAATGTCGGTTGCCTCAAATACATCCGAATTCCCAGATCCTCCGCCAAGCGGTGCATCTATGCGGTATCGGTGCGCGAGAACCGCGCCAATCATCGAATCAGTACTTGCCATGTGTGCATTAAATCTAGTCGTTTTGCTCTCCGCACGAATAACGGACATACCCAAAAATAAGCGAGAATAGAGGTCATGAAGATTGACCCAAAACTTTTGTTAGCCAGTATGGGGATTTCGGCAGGTGTCGTACTTTTTGTCATGGGATTGAACTCTGGGCTCACTGGCCGCGACGCCACAAATTTGCCAGATGCGATTGAAAATATTTCTCCTGGCCAAGGCGAACGCGTGCTTCGGCAATCACAAATCATTGTCGACTTTATTGATGGCTACGAAGCAACATTGTTCATTGATGGAGTTGAGCTTCCCACTACTCGTCTTGATGAATTAGTTACGACTGGATCTGCACTAGCGCCCGGAGCACAAATTGATTTGCCACCAACAGCCATTTATGACCCAGGAAATTTCACAATTAGCTACTTGCCGCAAGCGGGCGCGCCAATTGAAGAATTAAAACAGGGCGAGCACATTGGCAAAGTCAAGTTTTGGCTAATTGGTCAAGCGGAACGCAAAGTTCTCACATATACGTGGAAGTTTTATACCGACTAATTAACTAGGGCCCGATATTCATCAGCGGTTAATAAGCCTTCAAGCGTTTCGTCATACGACATTTGTACTTCGTACAGCCATCCTGAGCCATACGGATCTGAATTCACTAAGCCTGGCTCCAATGCCAACGACTCGTTCACAAGCACCACACTTCCGCTAATTGGCGAATAAATGTCGCTCACACTTTTGCTGCTCTCAACTTCTACCGCGCTTGCCCCAGACTGAACGGACTGCCCAACTACAGGAAGTTGAACGTGGACAATATTGCCCAATGCGTCCTGTGCGAGATCGGTTATTCCTATTCGAGCAGATTCTCCGTCTACAAGCACCCATTCATGTTGAGGTGTGTACCGCAAACCATCAGGAATTTTCACGCCTTCAACTTAGCCAAATGCGCGAACACCACGCACCTTAAATGTGCGATTTGGAGGTTGCTTGTTGGCAGACAGCGTTTGCACCCGATCGAACTGTTGACCATCGTTGAAATATTGAGTCCACGCTTCCGTGCCGTTGTAATCGGAGGATGTCCAGTAGTAGCCAATATCGAAACCGCCAATTGGGGTCGGATCGCGATCAATTCGGTTTTGAGCAAGTACGCGCCATGCAAGGTTTAACTCATTCGACGAAGGTAAAAACCAATCGGTCAAACCATTGCATGCTTGGGCTCGCACTAAGGCAGCAGCATGATTTCGTAGCGCTCCATATTTTTGCACGATCAGATCAGTATTTGCTTTACCCATTCCTATTGCTTTTGCACGCACTCGATCTATTTGCAAGGCATACAAACCTTGCACTCCGCCTTCAGGTTTAAATGGAACTCCTGAAATTTCACAACTTGCAGGAGCCGCCTCTAAGTACCTTCCCCATGATTGAGTTGAACCGGCGTCGTAAAAAACCACGCCACCACCGGGGCCAACGTCACCAATGGCGCAACTCAATCCAGTAGAACATTGCGCACTCTGTCGGGCCGAAGTAACAACAGCGGGAGTCGGTGGCGTTCCAGAAGTCGGCGGAAAAGCCCGCACAGTCGCCACGCCAAATTTTTGTGATGCGAATGATCCTTGGTGATACGGGTTCATAGTCAGATCTTTATTTCCGCCTAGCCCCATAATGATTCCATTTGCATCAGTGAATTTCGTTCCGTCTTTAAATTGTTCGTACCACGCAAATGTTGCACTCTGCTCCGAAGACGTCCAAATAGCACCACTATAAAAACGACCTGTGCCGCCTAACTTCAGGTAGTTGTACAAAGCATCAAGTTCATCAGCAGAGGGAATGCTCCACCCTGCACGAATTTTCCCAGCAACGCTCTCTGCGCCAAATTTTGACTGCATCAACTGAGTATTTTTTGAACCCATTCCGATCTGCATCGAACGCATCCGCAACGTAGTTGCAGAAAGTCCGTCTTGACCATCTACATACAACGATGATCGCGGCCCCCAACTAGACCCAAAAGCCTTTGGCTCCATGCGCGCTTCAAGAAAACGGCCCCACCATTGCAACGCGCCAGCGTCATAGAACACCACGCCTCCGCCTGGGCCAATCATGCCAACAGCACAACCTTCACCGGTTTCCCTGCACGTTGTTGTCGCCTGAACTGGTCCGGCTAATCCAAACAGTGCTCCAACGAGCAAAGACAGAACAATGACAACTCGATGTACCTTCATTCCATTTTCAATGTTATTTGAGAACGTAAGCCACCAAGCGAACTTCGCGTGAGGGATAGCACCCCATTGTGTCGCTGCACAATTGAAGACAGGATCGACAATCCCAACCCGAATCCACCACCAGATTTTGAATGCGCTCGATCAAACCTCTGAAATCCTTCTTTTGAGCGCGCATACAATTCTGAACTCAACCCTGGGCCAGCATCGTCAAAAATGAGGACTGCGTTTCCGTCCATGTGCGTGAGGACTATTTCAACTTCGGCATTTTCCGCAGTATGTCGAGAAATATTTGAAATCACATTTGAGATCATGCGCGAGAGCTGCTCGCTGTTCCCCAACACTTTCACATCACTTGCAATGGTCGACTTCACAGTCCGATTCTTTTGCTGCTCTGAAAAATCACGAACGTGGTTTGTAACCAGTAGTGACAAGTCAACAGCCTCAGACATTTCATGTCTCACCTCACCCAGTTCGGCAAGCAAAAGCAGGTCGTTGATTGTCTGTGACATTCTCTGCGATTCGCTAACCAGTCTGCTCATTGCACGTTCGTGCTGCTCTTCCGAAAGCTCCTGGCCACTATTCAAAATTTCGATATATCCGCGGATCACCGTTAATGGCGTTCGCAATTCATGCGATGTGTCTCCCAAAAATTCTCTCATTAACAACTCAGAATGTGCAGTGCTTTCCATTGCCTCACGAAGTGAATTCACCATCGCATGTAATGAAGTTGAAAGTTCTCCAATTTCGTTTCTGCCACCCGCGGGGACAAGTTCTCGATCTAAATCACCGTCAGCAATTGCCTGTGCGTCTTGGGTAACACGCGCAATTGGCAACAATGCGCGTCGAATCAACCAATAGACAAGGGCAACCATAAATGCTGCGATGAGCAACGAAAGCTGAATACTGCGTAATAACGATTTTCCAAATTGATTATTTATGCTCGTCATTGACGAACCGACAACCAACCACTCTCCGTCGCCTGTTGAGTACGAAGCAATCCGCAACTTCACCAATCCCGACTTACTTATGTGCTGCTCTGCCGCTCGTGTGATTTCGGCGATACTGAGATTCGGAAAGCGCACAGTTTCAGTTCCATCGCGGGACTCCACCAAAACAACTGCTGCACTGTCATCAAAAAACAGCATCGCACTAATTGGAACTGGGCTTGAATCTGCAAATGCAAGAACTGCCGAGACGTCTTGGGCAGGGTCATTCTTAACAACTGAAATTGCGTCGTTGAGGACTCCGTCAAGCGCACCAACAGCTTCTTGCCGTGCAATCAACGCGCTCGTACCTCCGATAGCTCCTCCACCGATGATGAACACGACACCAACGAGTAGCGCAAGTCGAGTTCGTAATTTCACGCCTTATCAACCAACTTAAATCCAATACCGCGAACGGTAATGAGCATGTTGTCAATTTCAGGGGTCATCTTTTTACGCAAATATGAAATGAAGGTTTCTACCACTGTTGTGCTGGAATCAAAATCAATGCCCCAAACTGCATCCAATATTTGTTGTTTAGTGAGAACTCTGTTCTTATTTTCGATCAAATATTCAAGCAATCGAAACTCTGTAGGCGACAGATCAATTACCTTTCCGGCACACAACACTTCGTGTCTTGCAACACTCAAAGAAACAATTCCGCACATTAAAACTGAATCACTGTCCCCACCAACACGTCTCAGCACTGCAGCCACGCGAAGGAGTAGTTCTTCAAGCCCAAAAGGCTTCTTGACATAATCATCTGCACCTAGCTTGAGACCAGTCACTGTGTCCTCACGCTCATGGCGTGCCGTCAACAAAATTGCCGGAGTCTCAATGCTGAGCGAACGCATTTTCCGCAGCACTTCAAAACCATCCATCTTGGGCATGTTGACATCCAAAATCACCAAGTCAGGCCTGTCACTACGAATTCGATCAAGCGCCATCTGCCCATCCCTAGCCCTCATCGTGAGGTAGCCAGCAAGGTGTAAAGCATCTTCAACGGTGTCGCATACGGCCTCGTCGTCGTCAGCTACCAAAATCCGGGCTGCAGCCATAAACCAAACCTACAACTCCGACCAACTCCCCACTTCTCTCCTTCTCAATTCACAGGATTCCCACAAATTCATTGTTTATGGTGAATAACAAGAAACCAACCACTGAGGAGAAACCATGAAACGCCTAGCAAAGAAATCATTGGTGGTCACAACCATCGCCCTCGTAATGTCAAGCGGAGCAACAGTTGCGCTTGCCGATAATTCTTCATCGACAACAATCCCAACATCTTCTGTACCAACTTCTTCAACTTCCGTACCTAAAAAGCACGATGAATCTAAGCCAACGCCTGAACAACGTGCTGCTTATGTAAATGCGATTCAGACATACCGCGTTGCATTTCAGAACTACATCAAATCAAAAATGGCAATCGAAAAAACCTTTCTTGAAGCCATGCGTACTGCCAACAGCACTCGCAAGGCCGCTCGAGAAGCAGCAGTAACAGACCAGGAAAAGAAAGCTGCATACACAACTTTCACCTCAGCAATGTCTGCCGCACATGCTGCACGTTCTTCAGCGCTCGCCGCGCTTGGCAGTCCCCCTGTCAAGCCAGTAAAGGCTGGAGAAAGCAACAATTAGGTTCCTCTGACAACAAAAAACCCGTCCTCATTTTGATGGGGGCGGGTTTTTTGCTTTTATACAGCTGGTATCGAAAGTGTGAAGGTGGAGCCAACACCAACTTCAGATGTCACGCTGGCATCGCCTCCGTGCAACAGAGCAATATGTCGCACGATTGCCAGTCCAAGCCCTGTTCCACCAGTTCCACGACTACGGGCGTCATCAACGCGATAGAAACGTTCAAACACGCGTCCAAGGTGCTCGGCCGCTATACCTGGGCCGTTGTCAGCCACCGAAATAAGCATGCGGCCATCCTCACGACGCACTTCAATCTTCACGATCGAACCTTGTGCGCTGTATTTCACCGCATTGTCGATCAGGTTTCCAACTGCAGACACCAATTGTGCTCGATCACCAATAACCGACATATCGGGATTATCTTCCACAACAATCATCACCGACTTCGCAAGCGCTGCGCTACGAATTCGGCCAACGGCTTCGTCAATTACCCGAGCTGTATGAATGGACTCGCGCTTTGATAAACCGTCAAATTCAATGCGAGCAAGTTCAAGCAAGTCATTCACGGTTTCATTCAAGCGAGTAACTTCGTTCAAAATAATTTCCGCTAAGCGAGCAGATTCTGATTCGCCCATTTCAGCAATGAGGTTTTCCGCCATCAGCGAAATCGCGCCGATTGGTGTGCGCAATTCGTGACTGATGTTGGCTACGAAATCGGTACGCACGCGGTCAATCATCAATCGCTGAGTGATATCTTCGACAATTGCTGCAGCACCACCGTCGGCGAGCATTACCGTGGCAATTTCAATAGAGCGAATCACTTGGTCACCAAATTCGAGCTCTGTTTGACCGATCGTGCCGTTTAGAGCTTCTCTCAACAGTCCTTCAAGGCTCTCAACAAACAAAATGTGATCGTCAGATTGTGGCGTAAACAGACTGTCGGCAGCACTGTTGCTCCACATATTGGATCCATCGCTAGACATGACCACCACCCCAAGTGGGAGTGCGTCCATGGTTGCACTAATTCGTGATAGGGACTGAAATTCTTCTTCGGAAAGTTGGTGGACAGGCGTTACTGGTTCAGCATCCTTGCGCTTCAACCATGCCATACGACCCTCGTTTCTTCCAGAAGTGAAAACTACCAGCCGACCAAGTGCCCATTCCCTTCATTAATTGGGCGTACGGTTGTCCCATGACCAACGCCACTCCACACTCGACCATTACTTGTGAAGCCTGCCGCATCATCGATAAAACAGATGGGGTCGAGGACGGCAAATTATTCAGCCTGTCTCACTGGAAAATCACAAACGAGCGCACGCGCTGGCGCCATGCACGCGAGGTTCAGGACAAAGTTTCCGATCGCGTCACCGGTTTTGCTGGGTCGCTGAACTTTGTGTACCTCCACACAGTGTGGTTCGTTATTTGGATTGCGCTCAACGTTGGTTTCGTTGGCGCTTCGTTGCAGTTTGACAAATACCCGTTCGGATTGCTCACCATGATCGTAAGTCTTGAGGCAATTTTTCTTTCCACGTTTGTCATGGTCAGTCAGAACCGTCAGGCCGCACGCGCCAATATTCGTTCACAAGTTGACTTTGAGTCGAACCTGCAATCGTTAATTTGGCTAGTCCACATGGCGCAGCAATCAAACGTAGATATTGCTCATGTTGACAAATTGTGTGCAGAGGCAATAGCCGAATCCCGCAAAATGGACTAGCACTTTCACCGTGCACCCATTGAGTACCTTGACGGCATGACGAATCGCGACAACCTGCATGCCAAGGTGCGCGCCATTCTGGAAAAGGCCAACCACCCAAACAC